>Ga0206682_10001542_pt1 | contig 22596 bp, 25 predicted proteins | sample M240m12015metaG_FD_155444 | JGI IMG/M metagenome (GOLD analysis project Ga0206682, IMG submission 155444) | Ammonia-oxidizing marine archaeal communities from Monterey Bay, California, United States - M2 40m 12015 | ecosystem: Environmental > Aquatic > Marine > Intertidal zone | place: USA...
TTGTTGATAGGCAGTCTTTTATAGAAGAAGAAATTAGAAGAGTATACGATAATTTTACAAAACAAGATAAATTTCAAGATTTTGAAAATGATATTATAAAGAATTCGCGTGTAACAGAAGATATTGTGTTTCAATACTTGTTTGATAGATTATCTTATAATGATAAATTAATATTATGTTACAGTGTTTGCTGTTATGTTAAAGATGGGGAATCATATGAAAAATATGATTTTATGGAAAGATTAGTAAAATGTGTTGAAAAGTTATTTATTTATTACGATGAAAGTTTCAAATACTATCGTAAATTTGAAGAGAAAAATAGAGATGAATTAATCGGTTTCTTTTTATATCATAACTTAAATAGGAAACCAGTGTTTTATAGATATGATAATGATTCAATTGAAGTATTTAATAGAATGGATGAACTTGATATATCAAAGATGATTAAGGATAGCAAGAAAACGATTACAAATAAAGGTAATTGGGGATTCACGACATATGCAGAAAGACATAGATTTAAGAATAATGGTATCGTGTTAAAAGTTATTAAACGCGGTGATAAATTAAGAAGTAAGTATGCATATCCACCTGGACCGGGTGTTGTAATTCAAGATCAAGGTGGAGTTGGAACTTGGGTAGGTGAATCTACCTTAAAATTTATCAAAGAGGAATTAAAACATCACTGGTCACAGTATAAAGATCAAAAAAATCTTGAAGCAAAAAAAAATGAAAAGAATAAAAAAGACAAAAACAAAAAGAAATATGTATTTTTTATTGAATTGTGTTTAAGATTAGACGATTCATGTATTCAAAATGATTTAATATTTATGAAATATTATTAAACTTATCTCTTTTTGCTTCTCTGCTTGCTCTTCTTATACTTTTTGTTACGCTTACTCTTATTTCTTCTCTTACTTCTTCTTTTACCACCCATCATGTTATACTTTGAAACATTTTTTTTGCTTTTTTTGTGGTGTTTATTTCCTTTACGCTTAGTTTTCTTGGGACGACGCTTCTTTTTCAAAGAAGCTCTATTGCATTTTTCAGGTATCCATTGTAATTTATCACTTAACATTAATGCTTTCGCAGCATCCATTCTTCTACCGGGTGATTTCCATCTTCTTTCACCCTTAATACCCGATGCGATACCCTTATATAACTCTCTAGCCTTATCACAAGATTCGGGTGTAAAGTTTTTCATAGTTTGTAATTTATTATTCCAGTCTTCTAATTTGCTATCTGGTCCAAACGCAATACTATCAACAAGTGATTCGGGGTCTGGTTGATAAACGGGTTGTATTGTGGATTCCATTTCAGACATTTTTGAAACTCTAGGCATTATTTATAATATATAAAAATAAAAAAATTTGATATTAAAGATAATTAAGATAATTAAGATATTAGTTAGATATATAATGAGTGATATTTCAAAACCAGAACTAAAAAATACAACTATTCATATCCCATCTAAGGATATTTATCGAACAAAAGATATTGATGGATTAATTAAATTTAATCTAAAGAAACAAATTGAAAATGTATGTGGTAAATATGGTTATGTATTAGAAAATTCTGTTTCAATTGTAAAAAGATCCATTGGGAAAATTGTAACGCATGCTGGTGTTAGTAATATTGAATATAATATTACTTATAAGATGGATACTATTTTACCATGTAAAGAAGATGTATATGAAGCGATTGTAGATAGTATTACTAAAATGGGTATAATTTCATATCTAAAAATGGAATCTTCAAAATTTAATTCGGTGAAAGAATCACCTTTATTAATTATAGTTCCTCAAATATATTTAGATAAAGAATTAGATAGTTATAGTAAGGGTCAGAAGATTAAGGTAGAAGTTTTAGATAAACGGGTTAAATACAGAGCGAAGCAAATACAGGTAGTCGGTAAAATCGTATAAATTAAATATCATTAATCTTAAATGAATATTAAGAATAAGATTCATACTAAACTAACAACAATCAATGATAGTATCGTAAGCAATTTAATTTTTACATTTATTAAAGAAAATAATATCTCTTACTCGGAAAATAAGAATGGTATTTTTTTTAATGTTTCTTTATTAAATGATAAACTAGCAAGTGAATTATTAGAGTATATAAATATTATATCAAAAACAAATAATATATCTGAAATTGATCAGATAATTGTTCCAGAAAAGAAAAAACCCATGCCTAAAAAGAAAAAAGAAAATAAAAAATACAAAGATTGTGAAATAAATACATTAGAATCAACTATACTTAGTTTTAGTTTTCAATAAATTTGATTTAAAAGTTTTAGTTATAATATAATTATAGTATGATTTTCGACCTACTCAAAGATTTAAACCAAGATTGTAATTTCACTGAAAATATTAAAGAATCTTCTCATGTTCAAAGTTTAAGTAATAATATGTGTAATGATGTAACAAATGTAAATACTACAACGAATACAACAAATACAACGAATACAACGAATACAACGAATACATCTAAGAAATACAAAACTTTTGTTGAATGTATCTTATGTGAATTTGATCCGATTTATTCAGGGACTGAAAATCTAGACAGTAATAATGTATATTTAAATGGTAGGATAGTTGAAATATGTTCACATATAGAAGAAAAGCGAGATACATGTTATGATAATTATAGTTTCAATCCCAAGATTATGAATATACAAAAGATTCAGCATGCTTTACAATTATGGCGAAAAGAAAATAATATTTCCAGTATCTATTATCTGAATGACTATTTTAAGAAGCATTTTGTGATTGTTCATGGAGGCTGTGCTTATGAGACAAATATTAAGTCTTATCCAAAGGTGTATTTAGAATTCAATAATGGTATCAGTATAACAGATGAAAAAGATTTTATAATAAAAAATTTAAGTGAATTATTTGAAAAGATCCGATTAAAGAATGATATTAAACGGGACATGAAGAGTGTTTATAAGAATTATTTAGAAGCAATTGGTAAATATAAAATTGATGATCTTAAAAAGATAGCTTTAGAATGTAATATTCCATTAAAGGATAGTAAAGGTAAGAATAAAACAAAGGCTGTCTTGTATGAGGAAATAAATATGATAAAATTAAATACAGTTTGAAATACTAAATTTGAGGGAAAAAAATGTTTACTATAGTAAATAATGGGTGAAATGAAAGTTGAGCACGTGTTGTTATTTTTAGTCGGTGCTTTTTTAGTATATCATATGATGGGTAAATGTGGTAGGATTGAAGGCATTACTTGTAATGGCAATGATGTACACAGCATGTTGTGGTTTGGTCCTAAGGGTCCGTCGTGTTACCATGTGAAGACACGGGAAAAATGTAATACTAGTTATGATTCCGGTAAGAGCATATTGTCTTCGGCACCCGGCAGTTATTTTGGGGCACATCAATGTGAATGGGACAGTGGCAGTTGTCACGCCTCTGATGATCAGTGCGATCTCCCTAATGATAATGATGATGATGATTATTTATTTTAAAATAATGGTGAAAGTTGAGCACGCGTTTATAAGAATTATTTAGAAGCAATTGGTAAATATAAAATTGATGATCTCAAAAAGATAGCTTTAGAATGTAATATTTCATTAAAGGATAGTAAAGGTAAGAATAAAACAAAGGCTGTCTTGTATGAGGAAATTAATATGTTAAAATTAAATACAGTTTGAAATTACTCATTTATGGAAAAAAATGTTTTACTATAGTATATAATAATGGGTGAAATGAAAGTTGAGCATGTGTTGTTATTTTTAGTCGGTGCTTTTTTAGTATATCATATGATGGGTAAATGTAGGAGGGTTGAGGGGGTGGTCATCGATCCAAACGATTGCATAATGGGACCCGGAGATTCACCGTGCTGTGTTGGGCTGGATAAATCAAGTTTTTTTGGTTCGCCATGTCATGATGTGAAGACGCCGTATAATTGCAGAAATACCTATGACGCCGACGAAGGTAAACAATGTGAATGGAAACAGGGTTCGTGTCACCCCGGCTCTCCTTGTACAAAATTATAATTTTCAATTAATAATTATTTTACATTAAATTTGATTTTTTATGAGTTATTTAAAAAATATAACTTACATATAATATATAACATGAACATCTTTGAAACCAATCGTAAGGGTGGTCCATATGAATCAGTCAAAGAATTTATGAAAAAATCATTAGTGAGTAAGGAATATGAATTAGAATGGATTTATGGCAGTAACCCAAGAAATATATTAAAAAAGAGTGAATTTATCAGATTATTAAATCACTTAAGACAAAATTACAGATTTGCCAATGAGAGTAATTCATTAGACATAAGATTACAATTTGTAAAATTAGAGAGATCTGGTTTAAGTAATATCCGTTGTACAGTTGATGGTGTTCAGAATATTAAAACTTATTGCAAAACAAATTCAATTGTTGATATTCCGACTGTTAAATTCATGAAAAAGGTAGCAAACAGAGATGATAAGAATCCATCATTAACTTTCAAGCAGGTTGTCAATACGGATTATAATTTCAGAATCAATCTTAAGAAAGAGATAGAATTAGAAGATGATGATGACGAAGTCATTAAATTCAAAGACAATCTAAAAGATGGTTTAAAATATTATCGGTATAAGAAGAGATTTTCATTTTATACTGAAGACAATCTATTTAGAATTGATTTAACTGCTGTGAAGAGTAACACTTACAATCCAAAACGCAAGACATATAATTTAGCGAAAAACTTAGTTGATTCTAAGATTTTAGTCGGAAAGGAAATATATGAGGTTGAAGTTGAGTATGTGGGATACAATGCTTTACAAGGGAAATATCCGATAGTAGAATATTCAAAACGTGTTTATAGTGAATGGGAAAATGAAGGCATGTCTCAAGAAGATTATGAGGCACAGGTAGCATTAATAACAAAAGTTGACCATAGTGTATCATTCTCTCCCGAGGGTTCTCAATATTATGTAGATGATGATGATGCTGGATATGGCTTCATTTCTGATTATGATGCTATAAATTCTTCTGAACCTGTGATTGAAGCCGAATCTTATGATAGACCAACTATGGATACACTCTGGGCAAAGGCAGCAGCATTAAGAGGTGATCCGATGAATTTAATTTACATGAATTATTGGTATCCAGATAATTCTTGGGTCTTTTGGTTAATCAAGGATAACAATAAAGAATTATTATATGATGGAGTTGCCGAAAATTACACAGCGAGTTACGATGGTGCTCCAGAAAATGAAAACTACGTTAAATATACTATTTATCCACCTGCTTCTGAAGAAGATAAAATTAAAATGACGAGTGAAGATAAAACATTTAGGAATAAATTAAAAAGAGATGATTATAGTGATACAATTTATGTTCCATGTAAATACATTTCTGGTATAGAAGGTCAGAGTAACTATCCAAGTGATTATCCGGATGATTTAGATGTAGTAGATGATTCTTCTGGATACTCTTCCGGTTATGAATCTGCTGGAGCAGGGAAGGTTAAACTCCCCTCATGGGCTCCACAATCCCATAATAAATTAACTAAAGATAATAGATTCATTGACACTGTAAATTTAAAATTTAATGCTGTTGTTGTTGATATCTTATTTACTATATCAGATTCACCATTGATAGTTTCTCAAAGGAAATGCAATGAATTACTTGATGAATACAAGACGATGACAGAACAAACGGGTGAAAAAACTTTCTTTGTAGGTCCTCAACCAGTTTCGATGAGTTTAAGTGAAATAGATCCAGATAATCCTCATAGTATACTATCTGGATATGTTGTAACAGAAAAAGCAGATGGCATAAGAGCCCAATTATTTATTGATAAGGATAAGGAAGGTTATCTAATAACTCAAAAGAAAGAAATAATATGCACGGGATTAAAATTTAAGAATGTTGGTAGTGCGATTTTAGATGGAGAATACATTACAAAGGATCGTAATGGAAAAGATATTAAATTATTCATGATATTTGATATCTATTATCAAGATAATGGTGAATACGCGAGCCAACCCTATACGTATCCTTGGACGCCAAAGAAGGCAGATTTACCGAGTCGTTCAGGTATCCTTCATAAATTCAAACAAATAGTGAAAATAGAGAATATAAAATTACTATCACTAAGACAAGGGGTATATTCATCGAAATGGTCAAAAGATGAACCAGTGATAGATTCAAAAGATACGATTCGTATAGGATATAAGAATTACTATATGGGACCTAAATCACTAAAGAGAGATAAAAAAGACGAAAGTAAATTCACCAATCTAAAAGAAATAGGAAAAATGAGTCGCAAAATATTAGATTTGGACAAGGATAATAATTATGAATATAGTATTGATGGTTTAATCTTCTTACCGATGTATTATCCAGTAAAATCGGACAATGAAACAACCGCAGTAGATAATATAAGTGGAACATGGTCTCAAAATTATAAATGGAAACCACCTGAAGAAAATACAATTGATTTCAGATTAAGATTTGTGAAAGAAGAGGTAAATGGTAGAAAACACACTAAGATATCATCATTTACTCGGAAGGGTAAGACTATCAAATGTTATCAAGCCGAAATGTATGTTGGATATGATATTCGTAGAGATGAAAGCACTGATTTTACATGGAAGATACTTGGTTATGATAAACGTAAACAGAATGAAACTTTATTTAATCCACCCACAGAAAAGGATAGCATTCATATTTGTAATATTCCTTTAACAAAAGATAAGTGTATTTGCTTGAAAGATAAGAGTGAATTACAAGATGGATTCATTTACGAGATGAGATACGAACCAAATAATCCATTTGGATATCAGTGGATACCCTTAAGAGTAAGAGATGATAAAATAAGACCCAATGATAGTCATACGGCAAATAATGTATGGAAAACAATCCAATATCCTGTTACAGATGCTTTAATTAAAGGGAAACAATTATTCACTAAAGATTTATTACCATTACAAAATGTAGAAGAATATTCATATTATGTCGGGGAAGGTGAGACTGGTGCGGATACACCGTTAAGAGAATTTCATAATTATATCAAAGATAAACTTATCAGAAGTGTTACAACTCTAAGCAATAGTAGTATTTCAATATTAGATACAAGTATAGGAAGAGGTGGTGATATAGGAAAATATTTAAGATCCGGAAATGTTAATTTTCTCTTAGGATTAGATATTTCACCAGATGTAAATGTGGCAGCAAAGAAATATTATCTATCTGGTGGAGATAAACCTAAGGCCATGTTTATTCAGTATGATACAGGTAAATCTATTAAAGGTGGTTCAGGTGGTGTTGGTGAACATGTTGAAAGAAATAAATTACTATTGGATATTCTATATGATAGACAAAAAGCATTACCTAAAGAATTGCGGCCGATCGTACCTAAATTCAAGGGTCTCGGTAAGAGGGGATTTGATGTAATATCATCGCAATTCTCAATTCATTATTATTTCAGTGATGAATTGACTCTAAGGACTTATATGCAAAATATTTCTGAAAATCTAAAGAAAGGAGGTCATTTCATCGGAACTTGTTATGATGGTATGAAGGTATTTCAAAGATTAAATGAATCAGATAATATAGAAATGATAGATGAATATGGAAATAGAGTCTTTAGTATTCATAAAAAGTATGACATAGAAGATTTTAGTTACAGTAGAGATGATATTGGTAAATTATTTGGTCAAGCGATTGATGTTTACATGAGTAGTATTGGTCAAACAGTTACTGAATATCTAGTAAACTTTCAATTATTCATAGAACTAATGAAAGAATATGATTTAGAATTGGTTAGACCAGAGGTTAAAAAGGAATTTAAGGGATTCTTTGATAATAAAGATTATTCATATTCAGATGGATTTGGTGGATTTGAGATGATAATAAATGATTTAGATAAACTATATTCCAAAGACACTTCATTAAAGAGATTCTTCCCCGAATCATTTCAATTACTGAAACCAAAGAATGCTCTCTTAAGGGAATTAAGTGGATTTAATAATTGGTTCATATTCCAAAAGGTTTAAATATTCCCTTACACTCTATCAGCAATCACAACACCACTCGTCTGTCAATCCAAAGAAGGAACACACGCAATGTGGACAATCACGTGCTCCAACTTGGACTCCATGCGCACGCGAATGTAACTTTTCTGACAATTCAGACAATTCAGACTTTATCTTTGTCAAGGGGGGGTATTTATATCCTTCAACTCTCCTACATTTACCCATCATATGATATACTAAAAAAGCACCGACTAAAAATAACAATACATGCTCAACTTTCATTTCACCCATTATTTATACTATAGTAAAACATTTTTTTTCATAAATTAGTAATATAAATTAAACACTACATGTTTGATTAATATTATATTTTTTTAATGTTTCTTTATCTACATATTCTAAAGTTTTACTATTTGTAGCATTTAAATCCAGTAATGGTGCTACACCCGCTTCTTGTGCTTGTTTCCATCTTAATGCACAAAGACACCATTTATCATCTTCTTTCAAACCAGGAAAACCATCTCTAGGTGTAGTTAAATCGTTCCCTTGCGAATTAGTATATTCTAAAAACTTATCATTTACTTGGGCACATACAGTGTGAGTCCCTTGATCATTTTCATCTGTATTACATTTGCCATCTCTTTTCCATCCTGTCATAGGATCTGTACTACATGTTTCTAATACATTTCCGTAAATATTATTTTGATCTATATTTTCTATATTATCACTAAAAAATAATATGAAAAATATCAAAATTAAAAGAAGGATAATATAATTCATTTAATATAGTTTATTTATTTAATTTTATCTTCTATATTAATTTTACCACAAGGTCCACAGTGATCATAATTTGCTAAATAAATTTTACGCTCTAATATATCCCGGCTTTTAGGGATATACCATCTTCCCAACATGATTCGCTTCTCTTGAGAATTAAAATACACCATTAGAATACTTCGAAAATACATTGTTTTTTCATTTATTTTTTAAATACTATTTAAATCAAATTTTAAAGGTGTATTTTTTTCTCATCTTTTTTTCTTTCTTTTTGTCTTTATTTTTAATCTTTGATCTTTCACTTAAGTGCTTAAAATATCTATAAGATAAATTATATTGTTGGGGTTTCTTATCTTTTAAAACTTCTAAACGAACTTTCATTATCATAGCAACTTGCCATATTCTTTTGTGAGTATATTTATCATTCTTATACAGTCTCTCTAATTTTTGAATAGTATTTTTAACATCAAGAAGAGTTGTATATTTAATATGAATTGTGTCTGCCGGATTTTTATCTATATAAACATCAAATGATTTTTTAGGATTATTTGGATTATATAAAAATCTTTTTTTACTCCGTTTGCCACTCCGTTTTCTACTCCGTTTGCCACCCTTTTGTTTCTTATAACATCCTCTATAAGGAGCGCAACTACTGCGCATGGTGAATCCTCTAGGATTTTTACACTTTTCTTTAGAGAATTTTCTAGGTAATTTAAAAGTTTTTTTATCTTTTTTACGAAAACATATTTTATCTTTATTATCATGATTACAACATTCCTTCATATATTATCTTAATTTAAAAAGATTTTATGAATTGTTAATATGAAATTTTTGTTTAATAATTCACAAACAGATGACAGACTATTTTACTTAAAAGATGAAATTATACAGAAAGATTTATGTGAAAGATTAAATAAAACTAAGACACTTATTGATGAATATCCGAAAGAGTGGGAATTCGCTAAAAAATATATTCACGATTATGAATATATTTATACAACAAACTATCGTAATAATATAAGTAAGATATCTCCAATAAGTCGTTCATATTTTAAATTAATTGAAATGTATCATGAGTATAGTATAGTAAATAAGAATTTCTCTAATAAAATAGTGTGTTTAGCAGAAGCACCTGGTGGATTTATACAAGGTTTAACGCATATACTGAAATATGATAAGATAATTAAGATATATGGTAATTCATTACAGAGTGAAATTAAAAGTATTCCTAAATGGAATACTCGATTATTACATAATGATAAAATATCATTTTATAATGGTATAAATGATGATGGTGATTTATATGATTTCAAAAATGTATTATCATTAATAAAAAAATATGGCAAAGGATCAGTTGATTTAGTGACTGGGGATGGAGGATTTGATTATTCACATGACTATAGTAAACAGGAGACTAATTCATATAAATTAATTTACTCTGAAATATTTATCGCATTAAATATACAAAAGACAGGTGGTAATTTTGTATGTAAGATATTTGATATATTTCATAAGGGGACCATACTACTATTATCTATCTTAATAAGATCTTATCAAAATGTATATATACATAAACCATGTGTGAGTAGAAACTCAAATTCCGAGAAATATATCGTATGCAAGAATTATAAAGGATATAATAGTGAAATAATAAATATATTATGTCATGAATTTGGAAAAGTCTTAGATATCCCTATATCAAAAAAAATATTACATGAAATTATAAATATAAATAAACTATATTGCGAGAATCAAATAAAAAAGATAGAAGAAGGTATTGGATTCATAAAAGACAAACCTTATAATAATGAACCAAGTGAAAAACAAATAAGATTATCATATGAATGGTGTAAAAGATACAATTTAAATATAAATGATAAATGTAAATATCTTAGAAAGCACAATCTCCCACTTGTTGACTAATTGGTCTTGAATAAGTTTCATTATTATTTTTAGATGCATGAATTCCATTAAAAAACATGCCTCCATTTATAACTCTATCATTTTTATCCGGTATTCCACTTAAAGACTTATCTTTATACATATTCCAACTATTAAGCGCATAACAATTTTGAGGGTCTTCTATTAATGATGGGGGTATTAGTTGTAACCTAGTATAATCTTCACAAAATTTATTACCGTCCTTGTCCTTATAACATCTATCAGTCGTTAGCGGTTCTGATTTTGGAGAAGTTTTCCCGTTGTATTGATTATTTTTATCAAAGAAAGCACCTATATTTGTTAATTCATTATTAATATCTGCATTATAGAATTTAGGATGTTCCGATACATTTTCATCTGTCCATGATTGTTCTGATTTTTCATTATTGAGTTCGAATTTCCTTAATTCTTCTGTTCCCGATGGATTACCCGATAATCTATCCTTTCTATAAAATTCTGGTAAATACATTCTTTCCTTTGTCAAGTTAAATGGAGTATCTGTCATTCTAATAAATCTAAGATCCTTTTCACCATTGGGTTTAAACTTATCATCATTGTTAAGGGGGAATGGAGATTTACCCTCACTTAATTTCTTAACTCCTCTGCTAATTTGAGGATAAGGGAATTCGTGAATAGTCTTGGTTTTATTAACATAAGTAGATTCTTGAATGTCTTCTTGAGTTGGTTCATAAGTGTCTACATAATTTCGAGTCCCTTTAACTACCTTATTAAATTTTGTTTTTATCCCTGTTCCAACTTTGTTTGCTCCAGTAATAACTTTGTTTGCTCCAGTAATAACTTTATCCTCTAAACACTGAACCTTCGACATAAATTGCGGTTTATTTAGTAAAAATAAACCAAAAATAATTAGAATCAATATGATTAGATTATCCATTTAATACTATAATAAATATAAATATTTTATTATTATTTTTTATGAATAATTCTGATATTAATAATTAGCATTAGAACCTATAAATTGTAAAATAATCATTTAACCAAAGGTATTTTCAGACGAATATGTGATGTACAAAAATCCATCTTCATCCCTCATATCATTATAAACTTGACCTATATTCGTATTACTCGGACACAATGTATTATTAATCATTAAAAATATAGCTTGAGAAGAATCTAATTTTATTCTTTTACGAATGATAAATGTAAATTGATTCATGTTTAAATCTTTTGGAACTAAGTATTTTCTTTTGTCAATATCTTGAAAATCACATTTATCCGATCTTTCAACTATAATAGGGATTCTCGATGGATATTTCTTCATAATTTTAAAAGACTCATTATGTCTATCTTCTAAAGAGAATTCTTCCTTAAAAATCATATTATATTATCAGGTAATATAATATTTAAAGTTATAAAACTTTAATATAAAATAAAATAAAATGTTATGTGTCCAAATTTTAAAAGATGATAGAATGAAAGAAATTAAAATAAAAGGCAATATTTTAAAATCCTTAAATAAAATATCTACAAATAATGATAGCATAAGTGAATTATATACATGGAATTATGAAAATATTACAACTAAATGTTATGGATGCTATGATGGTGAAACTGGGTTTGAAAATAAACACGAGTTACCTCCAAATGGAATAAGTGTTTTTTTAGAAGAAGAATCATCTGAAAAAATATTATTTGGTGATTTATTCATTATAAGGTTCAAAGATAATGAATTAATAAATACAAATATTTCTGATTATGGAGAATTTTATAACTTAATGTTTAATGGATTTGAAGATTGTTTAGGCGAAGAAGAAGAATATAATGATTATACTGATGATGAATATGATAAAAGTGATTCAGAAACGGATGAAGATTATGAAATATTAATAAATGATATAGATGATAATTTAGAAAAGGATACTAATTATTATTAAAATTTGATTTAAAATATAGTCTATAATCATTAATTAATACTAAAATGAATAGTAGTTATAATAATGATACGCGGAATAAATGTGTTAGTCTCTTAAATAAAGAACTATGTGAAGAAAAGAAGTGTAGAATTATAGAAAAAGATATTTATAATTCGATTATAGACCTTTCAAAAGAAAAAAATATAAAAAGATCATGGGAATGTATTGCTTTTAAATCTTTATATTTGTCTAGAATTAGGAGTATATACTCGAATATAAAAAGTGATTCATACATTAAAAATACAACATTTAAAGATAGAATTTTAAATGATGATGTTAAAAATGAAAGTATATCAAGTTTATCTCATATTGATATGTTTCCGGAAAGGTGGAAAGAATTAATAGAATCTAAAATGAAGAAAGAAAAACTTCGATATGAATTAAAACCACAGGCGATGACGGATATGTTTAAGTGTAGACGTTGTGGTAGCCGTTCTTGTACTTATTATGAGATGCAGACAAGGTCTGCGGACGAACCAATGACTCAATTTATTACATGCTTAGATTGTAATAATAACTGGAAACAATAAATTTAATATTTACGACCTTGACCTAAACCATTCAGATCATTTAACATATAATTACATCCTTCCGGTGAGCAATTAATAATAGTTCTAACTGGTAAGACAGTGTTATCAGTGCATTTTGTGCACGCAGTTATAACTTCTTGCTCATGTATAAAATTATTCATTAATTTATCCGCATTTTCTGTTAAAAAATTACGATATTCCCAACTACCCATACCTTTCGCCAATCTATTATTTAATAAACAATTTTGACGGTAATCAGTAAACATTCTACCATCAGACATTCTCGCTGGAAAGTCTAATTCTACATTATCGGTAACTTTTATTTGTTCCATTTTAATATATAGATATAATATATAAAAAAATATAAATTTATTTCTAGTTGTCTAAAATCCTTTGAATTAATTTTGTTTTATTACCCGAAACAGGTAAATTGTTTTCTATTAAAATATCTTTTAATTGAGAAACAGTCATAATTTGATAATCCTTTTCAGATTTCAGATCTATAATTTTATTATCTCCATTATTTATATCATTGTCCTCAATATCCTTTAACATTTCGTCTATAGTAAATGATTTTAATTCTGAAGGATCCCCGTTCTGATCAACTATTGCATCACTTGCGTTATTTGTATCATGTGTTTTCATTTGTTTATCTATCTCACCCCATTCACTTTGTTTGTCTTCATCGGAAATTTGTTTTACTTCTGTAGAAAGTGTTTCATCGGGGTTTCCATCGGGTGTTTCAATTAATGTATCATTTTTTAATTCTGCTACTTTATTCTTAATGTCATCTTTTACATTTGGAATAAATAAATCAAATGATGCATCTTGTTGAATTGAATCCATCTGAAAAGTATTTATTTCGGGGGGATCTTTATTTTGTAAATTATCAAACTCATTTAAATCGCTCGATTGTATTAATCCATTTAAATTGTTCGATTTTATTAATTCATTTAATTTACTTAATTCGTATTCAAATTCAAGTAGTTGATTTTTTATCTTGATATTTTCATAGTAAAAATATCCACCTACTAAAATAGCAATTCCAATAACTAATAATATTTGAACAATGTTCGAATTGAATGAGAGTTCCGCAGACATTATTTAATGATTAGTTTTAAAAAAGTTAACTTATTTAAACTTAAAGATAATATATTTTTACATTGTAAAATATGGACGTAAAGAAAAAAAGAGGTAGAAAACCTAAAAACAACATTATTATTAATGAAAATCCTAAATTTGAACATGAAAAAGTAGAAAATCTAATATCATCATTAAATATAAAAAATACTAAAAATACTTTTTTGGTGAGTGAATATGAAGGAATTGATAATTATACAAATCATCAAACCCTGAATAAAACTAATATCAAAAGTGTATGTTGGAACTGTACTCACCAGATAGATGATATTGTTAGTTATCCAGTTAATTATATCAATGGTGTATTTTATTTGAATGGAAGTTTCTGTTGCTATTCGTGTGCGGGTAGATATTTATTTGATACTTATCATGGAGGGGATTTATTTAAGAAATATAGTCTACTTAATTTGTATTATAATAAGATAGTAAATACGCGATCAAAAGTGAAAATAGCTCCAGAAAAAATAAGATTAGATATCTTTGGAGGTGATCTAACTCATGAAGAATATATAGATAAATCATCCGCAACAAATATACAGAATGGGTTAATACCACCCTCAATTTATATTAATCATAATTATTCGAAGGCACAATCAAAGGAATTAAATGTATTTAAAATGTATCGTAAGAAAGAGAATAATCAAAAGAAGAACCAGATATTTAAAGATATTGAAATAGAAGAGGCAAAAATTTGATTATGGCAAGTTAAGGACTATTAATCCAACTGTAATAATCATACGAATATGCCATGCTCTATATGCCGACAAAGTGGTCACAACAGAGCAACATGTCCGCAAAGAGGTAATCAATCCTCGCTTAATAGAGTTTTCAGATTACCAATCCAATTTGGTCCGTTAAGAGGTCCTGCCCCACCCATTTCAAATCCACCAAGAAGAAGATCAGAAATATTATCTAAGTTTAAGGAACGTGTTAAAAGAGTGATTTACTTTCAGAGGTTCGCCAAATCTGTATATATTAAAGACTCTTCAAAGGAAGAAGATATAAGAATTGTTTACAGGCATTGGTTAAAGGTAAAAAACTTAAATGGACACATGTCAGATAGCACCGATAGTTCATGGCTCCACGATATCTACTATTTTCCAAGAAGCAAATATTATTCTTCAAGTGATTATCCTGATAGTAATAAATGCCACTCGATTTTCAGCATGATAAAGAATTCTTGCTTGATTTATCATATACAAAACACAACAGAGACACCACAACTCAAAGATGATAAAAGAGTAGTAAAACTAGTAAATCTTAAACAAGAAAACTATCTAATCTATTGGGTTGTAGGTAATTATATGGTAAGTGATATTGATCATAGTGAGAACTCTATTAGTTATATGGGTCTTTTACCAAAGGGGGGGTCTTTTAAACTTAAAACAATGATAGGTCACAGATTTTACCTTGTTCTGCACAAATTTAATTATGAGCCCCCGTATCATCCTAGAACAGATAAAGAATTCTTTATTGATCCTTATGTTCAGATTAATATTCACGACAAAACTGGAGAAATCATATATATAGATGAAAAAGATAGTTTATCCGAACTAAATAAGTGGAAATTTAATGCTCTTAAACTGGATTACTTAATCAGAGAAATGATTAAACTTGGTGCTAAAAACAATGATATGTTAGAGTGTATTTTGGATTTGCATGAAGATATAAAATTAGACGATGTATCTGAAGTAGAAAAAGATATTGCTGGCATTCCATCTACAATGACTAATATTACTTAATTCACGCTTAATGAATATTAATAATATTAAATCTACTCACCCTTTAATTTTTTTTAATCTAGACAATGTACTTTGTAATTCTTCAATTGTTGGTGGTTCAAAATGATTAGGATTTTTTTTTATCCTATCTTTCTGAATTGGTTTACTTTTTTTAAGTATAACATTTTGTAAATCGGAGGCTTTTATCTTTGGTACGATGTAAGGTTTTTTACTCGAACAATTGAAATTAGGTGGTGGAGGAGGTGGTGGTATTTTACCTTGAGGTATCTTATCTTGAGATATCTTATTAGGTACATTACCATCTAGAACCCTCTGTCTATCAACTGCTTCTTTAGGAACACCCATTTTAATCATTTTTGTGTATTTATCTTCATTAGATGTTTTGCTTATTTCCTGTATTTCATCTATAAATGAATATTCTTTTAAATGAGTTGGTAATCTAATTTTAGCTTGTAATAAATTCCATTGGAACCATATATTATCTTCATTTAACCATAAACCTTCTAGTTCTATAATAAAATTACCATAACTATAATTGTTTATGTCTTCTATTGTGTTTTTGAATTCGTCAAAAAGAATAGTATTATCACTAATCTTAAGACGCAAACAATCGTTAAAATCGGTTCTCTTTAAAAACTCGTTCACAATATAATCATATTTATATTTTTCATAAACTGTATCATAAATATATTTTAAATTCGCATGAAATACTTTTTGTGAATTATCATTTTCTATATTTTGAAATGTAATATCTATAATATTTTTATTGTTTTGAGTGCTATTAATACCATATGGCGTGAATAGTAATGGTGTTTGAAAGATACATTTATGATATAATTTATCTTTTTTTAATCTTATAGGGATAAATGTAAATTTTTCCGAGTATTTTAATGGTCTTTTGATAAACAACTGATAAGATTTAATACGTTCATTATGATGAATAATCATTCTGCTATTATCAAATACTTAAATATTACTTAAATATATTTCTCTTATACAAAATAAATATGACTGAAGAAGAGTGTGGTATCTGTGGATTAGACATGAATGAAAAATTTAGTTATAAATTAAATTGCAATCATGAGTTTCATTATGAATGTTTAATGAAATCATTTAATAATACATCATCCAATAAGAAAGGTAATAATAATTGTCCTTATTGTAGATCTAATTCACCACATTTACCTTTGATTAATGGATTAAAAAAGGTTATCCCAGGGGTTCACTGCGGTATTTCAAGTTATGAGATTGAACCACTCAAAAAAGAATTAAAAGAAAATTATAGTCATAAATGTGAATTTACATTAAAACGAGGAAAAAATAAAGGAAATCATTGTGGTAAAACATGTGTATTGGGTTATGGATACTGTAGATCTCATTTAGAACAAATGAAAAAGAAACACAAGAATTTTATTTCAGATTTATCTTTACCGATATCAAATGGTATCTCGCAAAATAATATTCCACAAGACAATATTCCACAAGACAATATGATTCATAATTCATCATGAACATAACTTAAAGATACAAGTAGTAGTATAAATTGTTACAATATGGATTGCAGTATTTGCTTATCACCATTACAAAATCAAAAAACTTATAAACTATCCTGTGGTCATGAATTTCATTTAAAATGCTATCAAAATTGTGTTTATAGTAATAATTGTAATATCTTTATAAAATGCCCGCTTTGTCGTGAATTAAATATTAATATTGAGAAGCCATATGATAACTCATATGATAATTTAAAAATTTGGACACGTCTTGAACGGTGTAAATGTACAACTAAAAGTGGTAAAAGATGTAAAAAACGAGCTATTCTGTTAAATAATGGTAAATGTAGTATTCATCAGAAGCCATTACCAAAAGATAAATATGATTTAATGAGTGATTTATTGTATTATTTAATACAAAGTAATAATATTACTTCTACAAAGGTAGGCATGATTGATATAGGAAGTAAATTATGTATGAAATATCCAGATTTAAATAATATACAAGATATCTTACATTATTTTTTTAGATTTTATTACTACAATAATCAAGAAACTATTGTGAATAAATTAAAAATTTATGATTATTATGAATTAACTAAAGACGAATATCATAGTAAATATTGTAATGATAAAAAAATTATATTTTAAATAATATTATCCATGCTTTAGGGTTGACCCACACCATTCAAGTATTTTTCACGCATTCTCCCGAAAAATTCAAAATCCCAGGATCAGATTTATATGTACAATCTAGACCTATTACATCTCCATATTCTTGACAGTGAACTCTTTTCGCCCAATCGCTCCTAATGCTGGCGAGACCAGTAAATTTTTTGTCTTCACATTTGAGACTCATATTTGGGCAGCATTTCTTTTTATAACCAGTCACACATATTTCCCCACCTGCCACGCCGTCGGGGCCTCCTAAGGAACTCTCACCCGTGTCTTTCCATCCGTATCCATTGGGGCATTCTCCACTACAAAACGGACCTGTGCCAAACCATTTACACTCGGCGGGGTGCCTGGCTTCTTCTGGCGTGACAGATTGTGATGGTGATGGCGATGGTGAAGGCGGTGGTGAAGGCGGTGGTGAAGGTGATGGTGATGGTGATTGACCTGGGGATGAGCAGTTAATATCAGAATATCTGTCAAAACCACAAAATCTACATTTATCTATATCATGAACGTTGCAACCTAATAAGCCTGGTACACATGTATTGTCACAAAAGCATGGTTCATCCTTTATGCATTATTTGTCACAATTTTTAACAGAGCATGTCTCACCAGTTATTCCTTCCACCTTGAACACTCTGTTTACGAGAAAGTAAAGAGCGAATCCAATTAAAAATGCGAGAAAGCAAGTTTCCAAATCAATATCCATTTTATATAAAATAAATTATAAAAAAATTTTATTTTAAAGATAAGTGTTTTTCGCAAGATGCTTTCATGGGGTGAGTTTATTATTGTGGTGAGTTTATTGTTGCGGTGAGAGATAATAATCAGGTTGTGTAGTGAAATTTAAGTCTTCAGGAAACAAGTCAACATCAGAATTGGGGAACATACGAGTTAAGATTGTACTAGTCAATCTTCCGGATATATCAGTCTCATCTAAATCTAATTCTATTAGTGAAGGGAATACAGGAGGATCACCACCCATTTCACCGAGAACACTGATATCTCCAGATATACCAGTATGACTTAAAAATAACAGGTCTAGTTGAGGGAATACAGGAGGATAACCCCCCATTTCACCGAGAACACTGATATCTCCATGTATACTAGTATTACCTAAATCTAATTCTGTTAGTGAAGGGAATACAGGAGAATCACCACCCATTTCACCGAGAACACTGATATCTCCAGATATACCAGTATGACTTAAAACTAAAGAATCTAGTGAAGGGAATACACCACGCATTTCACCGAGAACACTGATATCTCCGGTTATATTCTTGTTATAACTTAAATATAAATCTGTTAGTTTAGGGAATACAGGAGAATCACCACCCATGTCACCGAGAACACTGATATCTCCAGATATACCAGTATGACTTAAAACTAAATAATCTAGTGAAGGGAATACACCACCCATGTCACTGAGAACACTGATATTTCCATATATATTAGTCTCACTTAAATCTAAACCTGTTAGTTGAGGGAATACGGGGGAATCACCACCCATGTCACCGAGAACACTGATATCTCCATGTATACTAGTATTACTTAAATCTAATTCTGTTAGTGAAGGGAATACAGGAGAATCACCACCCATTTCACCGAGAACACTGATATCTCCAACAAACTCTTTTTGTATCGCGCCCTCCAACGTAATGGGGTTAAAGTCTAATATTTCTAGTGAACGGAATACAATACCTATTCTTCTGAGATCACCGATATCTCCTTTAACGCTATCCCCAAATTGTAATATTTTTAAATTTTCGGGATCAATAAATTTAAGTAGTTCTACTACAAAAGATAGAGTTAAATCTATCTCTTCATCTTCATGGCTTAATATGTCCTTATCAATTATTAAGTTATCTAAGCTTTTTTGGCTCGAATGTTCAGTGAATCTTACATCCTCTCCTCTTGCGAGTGCGCCCCTGATACGCGAATATAAATTATTATTACTATTACTATCGCTATCACTTTTCATTTTAGCCCAGTTAATACTCATAATAGTATCAGTATAATTGTAATCATTCAATCCCACATCCTCGAATTTTAAATAATTTATAAAATTTTCTGTATCGTTTAGATCAAATGGTGTGGTAGGTGGTGAGTTGGGAGATGGGCTAGGCGATTGACCTGGTTTTTTCCCCCAATCATTTCCACACCATATTTGAGTGGGACCTTTGCAATCATCTCTGTCTACTCCACAAGAGGGGACACCACCTCTTTTCTGACCATCCTTGCCTAATGTCGTTTTCATACATGAAATTAACTTTTCATTCGGATCACATTTTCCGGAGACACTGATATGCAAGCATTCTGGATTAATACCTTCCCCAGTTTTAGGATTATAGGTTTCTTCATATCCCTCTATGAACACTCTATTTACAAGAAGGTACAGAGCGAAGCCAATTAAAAATGCGAGAAAGCAAGTTTCCAAATCAAGATCCATTTATAATATACATAAATAAAAAATTTATTTTAAAGATAATTGTAAATCATTAAATTTATAGATACATCCCATAGGGTGGTTTATCTTCTGAATTATCTTTCTTTAATAGTATTTCAATATGTTTTTCATTTAGAGTAACTGGTAAAGTTAGATCTTCTAGATTAAATGATAATTCATTATCTCCATGTGATAAGATATGAATATTAATTTTAGAGATAATCGTTTCAATACATCTTTTTAGATTTCTAACACCTTGTTCACCTTCGGTATGCTTTTCTATGATAATTTTTACAATTTCATCTGTAAATACAATTTCTTCTCTTTCAAATGCAAATGTGTCAAATATTTCTGGAATAAGATATTCATTACAAATTTTAATCTTGTCTTCTGTTTTAAAACCTTTAGTATGAATTACATACATTCGATCTTTGAGAATCTTATTTACCTTACTTTCATCATTGTAAGAGAAGATGAATAGTGCCTTTGACAAGTCCAGATTTATACCTGGGAAATAATTATCTTGAAACAGTGAGTTCTGGGAAGGATCTGTAAGATGAGTTAACATGTGTATAATTTCATCTCCTTTAGTTGTATCGCTAATTTTATCTAATTCATCAAAATAGATAATAGGATTCATACATTTAGATTCATGAAGTATTTGAACAATTCTACCCCAATGAGAACCCTCATAAGTGTAACAATGACCATCAAAATACGCCGAATCAGAAGCACCTCCTAGGGCTATAAAATGAAATGGACGATTCAATACCTTTGAAATTCCTTCTTTTACTAGAGTTGTTTTACCATTTCCCATAGGACCCTGAATCGCAAGAACATTACCACCACTTCCTGGATTCTTCATCCATTTACCGATTACTTGAAGCATGTGTGTTTTTGCTTCTTTATGACCATAAATCGCTTTATCAAGAGTCTTATATGTATTTTGAATAAATTCTCTTTTTTCTTTAGTGGTACTATCGGGATTTACAGGTATATTATTATATTTTCCAAAAGGAATCTTCATCAATCCATTAATCCAGTGATCCATTTTACTATGTTCTCCTGTTGATACATCCATTTCAGTCATCTTATCAATATTTTCTAATGCGATTGCTTTAGTTTTCATGTCCATCTCAGATTCAATCACTTTAAATCTCAGAGGGACATTACTCCCATTGTATTCATAAATTTCCTTTGTTAAGTGGAAAATTTCTTCCTTCTTAGATTTATCTAGAAGATGATAGTATTCCATATTAGACTCTTCCGAGTCCTTCAACATGTGCTTATCAATTAATTCTTCATATTTTTCATCTTCTTCATCATATTCGTAAGAATATTCTTCTGAACCATCCGTTAAATACTCATCATTTTCTCTTTCATTCAAATCTACAATTGATACCTTTTCAGAAGAAGTATTTGATCCCGTGCCATCATCACCATCAGTAGTGCTATCGCTAATGTTATCTGACTCAATATTGTCCGAATCAATCTGAAATGAATCATCATCCGATTCTGAAGAAAATATAACCTCTAAAATAGTCTTTTGTTTTGGTGTTCCCACGTCTAAATTTATTTCTTCAATTTCTTCTTCCATGCTTAGTTCTAAATCAGAGGATTCTGGAGTAGATGAATTAGAGCTAAGTCTAGGCGAATCAATTCCTTCTGTAATCTGAATATTATTATTTTTGTTTCTATGTTTCATTTTAAGTTCTTCATTTGCTTTTTCAGTTGCTTTCATAATAAGATATTTCATGAATACATCATTTAGTTTTTTATTACGGTGATTTTTTCTTATTTTTTTGGTTTTCTTCTTCTTTGGTTTCAACATCCCACCACTCAACCGAGCAACTTGTTTGTCAAATTCATCATGATCAAATTCATCTTCGCAATCATAATCAATAAATCCTTTAAGG
>Ga0206682_10001546_pt1 | contig 22575 bp, 16 predicted proteins | sample M240m12015metaG_FD_155444 | JGI IMG/M metagenome (GOLD analysis project Ga0206682, IMG submission 155444) | Ammonia-oxidizing marine archaeal communities from Monterey Bay, California, United States - M2 40m 12015 | ecosystem: Environmental > Aquatic > Marine > Intertidal zone | place: USA...
ATCTTTGAGGCTAAATCTAGCGTAATATCTTTCGTTGAAGATCGTTACAAACGTTCTGAGGATTCACGTTATGCTGACGAAGAGCGGTGGCTTAAAGCTTATCGCAACTATCGTGGCCTATATAGCAAGGACGTACAGTTCACTGACACAGAAAAGTCTCGTGTGTTTGTTAAGGTTACTAAGACTAAGACACTTGCAGCATATGGTCAGATCGTAGACGTACTATTTGGTAATAACAAGTTCCCTCTGTCGGTTAATCCCTCTGTACTTCCTGATGGCGTAGCTGAGTCTTTGCATATCAATGTAGATCCTAACGCTGCTGCTGCAGGTAAGGCTCTTGATCCTGTAACACAACAGCCTTCTCCTAAGCCTTATCTGCTTGACGGTGAAAACAAGCTACAGCCTGGTGAAACTCTTGTTGATCTATCTAAGCGCCTTGGCCCTGTAGCTAACAAGCTAGAGTCTGTGTCTGATAGGATTGTGGAAGGTGACGGTACTTCCCCTACAACAGTCACTTTCCATCCTGCATTGATAGCAGCTAAGAAGATGGAGAAGAAGATCCACGATCAGCTACAAGAGTCTGGCGCTTCTACGCACTTACGCTCTATGGCGTTTGAGATGGCTCTACTTGGCACGGGTGTTATGAAAGGCCCATTTGCTGTAGATAAGGAGTATCCTAACTGGAATGAAGAAGGTGAGTATGACCCTCTAGTTAAGACAGTTCCAGAGTGTAGTCATGTTTCTGTATGGGACTTTTATCCTGACCCAGAAGCTAAGTCTATGACTGATGCAGAGTATGTAGTGCAGCGTCACAAGATGTCACGCACACAACTACGTGCTTTAAAAGGGCGTCCCTACTTTATGGATGACTCTATTGGTATGGCAGTTGATAAGGGGCCAAACTACGTTCAGAAATACTGGGAAATGAGTATGGAGGATGATGACACACAGCCATCCTCTGAGCGTTGGGAAGTACTAGAGTTTTGGGGCTTTGTGGATACAGATGTTTTAGAAGAGCATGGTGTATCTATTCCTAAGGCACTCAAGGAGTTTGATGAAGTAAACTGTAACGTGTGGATCTGTAACGGTGAAGTACTACGCTTTGTGCTTAACCCATTCAAGCCTACACGTATTCCATACTACGCCGTACCATATGAGCATAACCCTTACTCCTTCTTTGGTGTAGGTATTGCTGAGAACATGGATGATACACAGACGTTGATGAATGGCTTTATGCGTATGGCTATTGACAACGCTGCTCTATCTGGTAACCTGATCATTGAAGTAGACGAGACTAACCTTGTACCGGGCCAAGACTTAAGTGTGTATCCCGGCAAGGTGTTCCGCCGCCAAGGTGGTGCTCCAGGGCAGGCCATCTTCGGCACCAAGTTCCCTAACGTAGCACAAGAGAACATGCAACTCTTTGATAAAGCACGAGTACTTGCTGATGAGAGTACTGGCTTCCCTAGCTTTGCGCATGGTCAGACAGGTGTTAGTGGTGTAGGGCGTACTGCTTCTGGTATCTCTATGCTTATGAGTGCTGCTAATGGCAGTATTCGTACTGTAGTTAAGAACGTAGATGACTATCTGATTCGTCCCTTAGGTAAGTCCTTCTTTGCATTTAACATGCAGTTTGACTTCGATGAGTCTATTCGTGGTGATTTAGAAGTACATGCGTCTGGTACAGAGAGCTTGATGGCTAACGAAGTACGGTCACAGCGTTTGATGCAGTTCTTGCAGGTTGCACAGAACCCAGTACTAGCTCCCTTTGCTAAGATGGATTACGTCATTCGTGAGATTGCTAAGTCTATGGATCTTGACCCAGACAAGGTTACTAACTCCATGCAGGACGCTGCTATCCAAGCTGAGATCCTCAAAGGCTTTCAGCAGCCAGCACAGCCACCCATGGGGCCAGAGGGTGTCCCAGCACCTGAAGGACAGGAACAGGCACCACAGAGCCCTCAGGGCGGCGTACAGGACACATCAGGTGGTGGCGGTGGTCAGATAGGTATGGGTACAGCACCAACACCAGGTGAGCAAGGATTTAGTGGCAATGTCGCTTAAGCGAATAGTTAACGATAAAGAAGTATGGGATGCGTTTCTTGAAGAGCTTGAGGATCGCATCTCAGGAAACCATAGAAGTATGGAGAATCTCTCAGATACTGCTGAGATATACCGCCACCAAGGTGCTATCAAAGCGCTGAGACAACTTAAGTACTTGAGGGATTATGTGAATGGCTGACTTAGACCAACAAACAGAAGAGGCACTGGGTTGGGCTGCAGAAGGTAAGAAACTGGCAGTAGACATTCCAGAGGTATCTTTTAAGGATGCTGCTACTTTTGTTGCTGAGATGACACCTATTGTTGGTGACGTTATGGCGGCTAAGGAAGTCTATGATGAACTACAGAAAGATGAGCCTAACTATTACTTAGCGGGTGCGCTGGGCGGTGCGGCTCTTGTAGGTCTTGTTCCTGGTATAGGTGACGTTGCTGCTAAAGCCATCAAGAAAGGTGCTAAAGAAGTATTTGACGTAGCTAAGCGTGTAGAGGTTGACCCTAACGCTATGGGTTCTGGTCTAGGAAATGTTAGGTTAAAGCCTAAGCAAGATGATGTAGCAGAAGCAGCCTCTATCTTAGAAAGTGATGAAGCTCTTTCGGCATGGCAACAGGCTAATAAGATACCAGAGAATAAACGTCAGGCAAATACAGAAGCAGCTAAAGCCGCTGCAGAAGATCTATATCAAGGAAACATTACATCTAAAGAAGCTCGTGCTATAATCAAAGAAGATCTACCTATTACTTCTATGTACACAGCAGAGACTATGCCATCAATGCCCACCGTTGCACAGGTAGCAGGCTCTTTAGGTAAAAAGGTACAAAAGACAGGTGTTGTAGGAGTAAAGGGCTTTGACATCCCTGCAGGTACTCGTGTAGGTTCTAGGTTGGACATACCAGCGTACAACAACTATGACACTTGGGTTGTATCTATTCACGATGGAAAGAATGATGCTAAAGGTTCTGTACTAGGTTATGGTCAAGCTGTTCGCCTTAAAAACATTAAGTTCGGTTCTGAGTCACAGGATGCCTTAGATATTGCTAGAGGTAAAGCACGTTTAAGAGGTGCTAAAGCAGGAACAGACACTCCAGAAAAACCTATGGGTAAAGCTACTATCGCTCGTGTATATGGTGACTATGTGCCAGAAGATCCTTATACCTTGCAGGAACAGGCACGTAACCTTTTATCTGACCCTGAGTGGACACAAGTAGGTATGAACCCCTACAGGCAAAGTAACTTCTATGATAAGAATACAGGGCTTCCTGTCTTTGAGGCAGATGAGGTTATTCAAGTAGGCCCATTGGTTTTAGCTAAAGGTGTAAAAAAACCGACTAAAACACAACTAAAACAACTTGCTGTTAGAACCAAGGATGGCAAACTTAGATTATTTAACGAGGGCGGAGCAGTAATGGATGAACAAATGGAAATGGCCTTCGGTGACGCAGGTGAGCGTGTAGATCCTGTGTCAGGCAATGAAGTACCAACAGGCTCCTTACCAGAAGAGGTACGTGATGACATCCCTGCTCAACTGAGTGAAGGCGAGTATGTTGTACCTGCTGATGTAGTACGCTTCTTTGGTGTTAAGTTCTTTGAGGATCTACGCACAGAAGCTAAGACGGGTTTCAATGCCATGGAAGCTAATGGCCGTATCGGTGGTGAACCTATTGGTGAGACAGGCATGGAGATGGGTGGTGACGAACTTCCGTTTGACATCTCTGAACTACAGATAATTGATGACGGTGAGCCAGAACAACCTATGATGAATAAGGGTGGCTTCATATCTGGATATGCTGAGGGTGGTTTTGCTGATACAGGTGACCTCCCCCTAACAGAAGAGAACTACCTAGGCACAGGTATGGAGCAGCGCCAGTACAGTAACGCTGCAGGCAATATCATTACTATCCTGTTCTTCAATGGTATGCCTATGAGCGCAGTACCTGATGGCTACTCTCCGTATACTCCCGAGGCTGTACCTAGTGAAGCTAAAGCAGCTGTGGATAGTGGTGACGATGGCGGTTTTGACCCTATCGCAACAGACCCTGAGCCTATCGACTACAAAGGTTTGTCAGCAGCAGAGTTACGTGATCTAGTTGACGCACAAAAAGATACAAGTAGAACCGCTATCTCATTAGGTTTAGGTATGCTTAACCCTCTTATGGGTATGGCCTTTAAAGCAGCTACGTGGCATCAATCAAAGCTAGTCACTCAAGAGCTTGAACGCCGTATGGAAGATCCTTCCTTAGATGCTAAGCAAAAGGCTTTCTATACAGATCTTACAGAGACTATGACTGCAGATCAGCCTGGTTTGTTTGAGCGTCTGTTTGGTAAGACAGAAGAAGCTAAGAAGCCTGAGGTAACACCTCCTGCAGCACCTCCTGTAATGACCCCTGCTGAAGTAGAAGCAGCTATGACTGATGCTCCAGGTGTAACAGAACCTTACAGCTATACACCTGAGGCAGGTTACACCCCAGCTGCAACAGCTGCAGAAACAGCAGAAGTTAAAGCAGCTAATGAGCAGATTAAAATAGACGAAGCTGTCCGTACTAGCCTTGATGTTGCTAAGAAAGGCCAGCAAAAAAGACAACGTGCAGCAGACGAAGCAGGCGCTAAAGCTAGTGCAGCAGGTTCTATGTATAGAGATAAAACAGAAGACCCTTTCAAAGACACCGTACAACGTGCAGATGAAGCAGCCGAGAGAAATAAGGCTGATGGACTTGGAGCGCAAACTAAGAGAGGTAGCACAGCAGGAAGTAAGTCTGGCTACTTTGATTAAACCAAACTATCCCCCACTACCATATAACTATAAGGCTACCCAGCTACGGCTGGCCCCAACATAAGGAGTAATAAATGTCGGAAGCCATTCAAACGGACTCATTGTCCCATAAGCGTAACCTTTCTCGTGTAGAACGTGATGAGGCTGAACTAAAAGAACTGCTCAAGCAAGCAGGGGTAACGCAAGATGAAACAGAAGAAGAAGCTGTTGAAGCGGAACCCGATAGCTCAGAGTCTAGCGAACCCCAAGTTCAGGCAGAGAGTAGTTCCAAACAAGAAGAAGAACCACAAGCTAAAGCACAAGAAGATGAAGATCTAACTTCAGAAGAGAAGAACTTCAAGAAGCGTTACGGTGATCTACGGCGTCACACTCAAGCGAAAGAGAAAGAGTTTCAGGCACAGCTTGATAAGCTAACTTCTCAGCTTGATGCGGCTACAAAGAATGAGCTTGTACTACCTAAGTCAGAAGATGAAGTAGAGGCTTGGGCTAAGAAGTACCCAGACGTTGCAGGTATCGTAGAGGCTATTGCTGATAAGAAAGCTAGTGAACGTTCATCTGAGCTTGACGGGCGCTTAAAAGAGATTGAAGCTTTACGTACAACAGCTAAGCGTGAGAAGGCAGAAGCAGAGTTATTGTCCTTTCACCCAGACTTCCAAGAGATTCGTGCTGATGATGCGTTCCACTCTTGGGCAGAGAAGCAGCCTAAAGTAGTACAGGATGCTCTGTATGAGAACAGCGAAGATGCTAAATCTGTTGCACGAGTTATTGATCTTTATAAGTCAGATCAAGGTATTAAGACTAAGAAGGTGTCTAGCTCTGATAAAGCAGCTGCATCCTCAGTCAAAGCTAAAGGACGTGTAGCACCCGACACAGATGATTCATCTAAGTATATCACTGAGTCGCAGGTAGCTAAAATGTCTATCAAGGAATACGAGAAGCGCATGGATGAGATCTTTGATGCTCAGCGCTCTGGTAAGTTTATTTACGATGTATCAAAGAAATAAGTTGACAATGCTTGTATCGTAAGTAAAACTATAGGCATGTACATTGTCAGGCATAAACTGCTTGTACATGCTTTTCACTAAGCACTAGCCACACGAAGAACTACCTCTGAGTATAGGCCCAGCGTTTGAAGGATGGCCCTCCTGATAACACAGCTGACTACCCTAATACAACGAGCCTCTTTTAATGTGGATATGTAGTGTCTAAATCTCACGCCATATCTATAAAGGAGAATTATTATGGCTATTGGAACCGCTGGTGGTGGTTTTGACGGGAACTTTTCCCCGATTATCTACTCCAAACAAGCACAGATCGCACTGCGCCGCTCTGCTGTTACTAACGCAATCACTAACAACTCTTACTTCGGTGAGATTGCAAACCAAGGCGACACTGTTCGCATCCAAAAAGAGCCAGACGTAACAGTCAACGCTCTGCAGCGTCACACAGGTATCTCAGTAGAGAAGCTTGATGACTCTGACTTCTCGCTCACCATTGACAAAGCTAACTACTTTGCTTTCAAAATGGATGACATTGAAGAGCAGTTTGCAAACGTAGACTTCACATCTTTGGCCGCTGATCGTGCTGCATATAAAATGGCAGACGCAATGGACACAGACGTACTGTCGTACCTCTCAGGTCACACAACTGCAGGCGCTTACATCACTGGTACATCTGGTGACGCACAGCATCCAACAGCAGGTAACTTGACTGGTGAATTACTCACTGCAAACCACTTGGACGCAACTGACTTCGGTAACTTGACCATCTCTGGTACAGCTACTGCAGGTGATTCCGTACCATTGGCACCACGTTTGCCAGGTGCAACTGCCCTGTCAGCTACAACTGTTTCCCCTTTGACTGTACTTGCACGTATGGCTCGTAAGATGGACACACAGAATGTAGACGCACGTGGTCGTTGGGTTGTTCTTGACCCAGTGTTTGTAGAAATGCTGAAAGACGAAGATTCACGTATGTTGAATGGTGACTTCGGTGGTTCAGGTCTGCAAAACGGTCTGGTGTTGAACAACATTCACGGCTTCCGTGTTTATGTGTCCAACGCATTGCCTGCTAAAGGCACTGGTGCTGGTACTTCTGGTACAACTGCACAAGACGCTAACTACGGTGTTATCGTAGCTGGTCAGGACGATGCTGTTGCTTCTGCTGAGCAGATCAACAAAGTTGAGAACTACCGTGACCCAGATAGCTTTGCTGACATTGTTCGTGGTATGCACCTTTATGGCCGCAAGATTCTGCGTCCAGAGGCACTTATCACAGCACGTTACAACGCTGCCTAAATCACTTAGTCTGTCGGGCTGGTCTCTTACGAGGCTGGCCCTTCGGCACACTTATCATTAGGATGTCTCTATGGCTAACTTTGTATCTTTAGTTAATCAAGCATTACGCCGTGTCAATGAAGTTGAACTTGATATTGGTGGTGATGGCTTTAGTGATGCTCGTAACTTACAGGCATTAGCTAAGGACGGAATTAACTCTGCTATACGTGAGTTACTGCAGAATAGTCAAGAGTGGCCTTTTACACTTACAACATATACGCAAACCCTTACCCCTGGTATAGGTGTGTATGACTTTGCCTCAGATGCTTCTAAGATTGACTGGGACACTATCTACCTTAAGCGTTTATCTTCTAAGGGTAATACACCTGCTAGATTATCTGTGATCACTTATGAGGACTACATTCGTAAGTACCGCTCAGGTGAAGATGTTAGTGGTGTAGATGGGTATAGTATACCTAACATTGCTTACCAGACGCAGGACATGAAGTTTGGTATCACACCGCTACCAGATGATGCCTATGAGCTAGAGTATCGCTACTGGTCATACCCTAGTGACCTAATCTCTTATAACGATGAGTGCATAGTACCTGATCGCTTTAATACCGTGATAGTTGATGGTGCGGTTATGTATCTCATGCGCTTCCGTGCCAATGAACAGAGTGCTGCATTACACCAGCAGAAGTTTGAGGATGGTATGGATAACATGCGCCGTTTACTTCTTGACTTACCTTTATACGTTAGATCCTCTGTAATAGCAGGTAGATACTTCAACAAGCAGACTGGTACTAATTAATGGCTGATAACCTACGTACCTTTGCTACGCCTTGTATGGGTGGCTTGGTGGTTAACCAAGATCCGCTTACACAGGGCGGTCAGATGCCGGGGTCAGCATTACGTCTGATTAACTATGAGCCTGCCTTGAACGGCGGGTATAGACGTATCTCAGGGTATGCCAACACATACGGTGAAGTACCTGGTGAAGCTAATACTCCTGTGCTAGGTGTACACGTATCTGCTGATATTAATGATGGTATCTTTGCAGCACGTAAGCCTGATGCAGGTAATGACTACCTCCATAAGTGGAACGACACTACGGAAGCTTGGGATGCTGTTACTAGCGTAGGTTCTCCTACTATGGTTGGTGTATCTAAGGTACGCTTTGAAAGCTTTAACTGGGGTGCTCCTAAGTTTGCTATGGCTGATGGTATTAACTCTGCATCTACATGGGATGGTACTACACATGTTCAGCTTAACACGGGTCAAGCGCCCAGCGCACCCAGCCTAGTTGCAGCATTTAACAATCATTTATTTCTAGCTGGTGATCCTTCTGAGCCTTACAACCTTTACTTTAGCGCCCCCGTAAATGAGAATGACTGGACACCTGCTTCTGGTGCTGGCGTTATTAACGTAGGCTTTGAGGTTGTTCAGCTTAAGACATTCCGTAATGAGATGTATATCTTTGGGCGTAATAACATTAAACGCTTAGTGGGTAATAACATTGCTGACTTCACCCTACAAACAGTTACTGCTAACCTTGGTTGTGTTGCCCCAGATAGTGTAGCAGAGTTTAACGGTGAGATACTCTTCTTAGCACCTGATGGTATTCGCCCTGTAACTGGTACTGACCGCATTGGTGATATTGAGTTAGCTACGCTGTCTAAGCCTATCCAGTCTATCTTTGAGGATTACACAGCTAACGAAGATCTTGCTACAATGACTACTGTAGTACTAAAAAAGAAGTCACAGTTTCGTTTATTCTTTACTAATCAAGACTCACTTGGTATTATTGGCGCTATTCGGCGCAGTGGACAGGGTGGCGCAGGCTTTGAGTTTAGCCAGCTAGTAGGTGTATCAGCCTACTGTGCAGACAGTGGCTACATTGGTGATGAAGAGTTTGTGATACATGGAGATAGTGTTGGTTATGTTTTCCGTCAAGAAGTAGGTAATGACTTTGATGGTAGAGACATCTTTAGCTTATTCCAGACTCCCTTCTATTACATGGATGACCCTGCAGTACGTAAGTCCTTCTATGACATTGATACGTACATGCGCTCAGAGGGTGAAGTAACGGTTAACATGGCTGTTGATTATGACTACAGTAACCCTTCCGTAACTATTGGGCCTGACTATACGTTGTCTACTGCAGGCGCTGCAGCTTACTACGATAAAGCTACCTACGACACCACAGACATTTACGATGGCAACCCATCACCTGTAGAGAGTACGACTATATCAGGCTCAGCTAAGTCCATCTCAGTTCGCTACGTTGCAAACAATACAAAACCTAGTCATACTATTCAGGCTATTACACTAACATACGGCCTTGGTGACAGGCGCTAAGAGAGGAATAAAACATGTCAGGCTATACACGCCAATCTGTTGCAGACATTGTACCTACCGCTGTAGTACGTGCAGCGCCTATCAACTCAGAGTACAACAAACTACGCGATGCTTTTGCACACAGCACTACGGGAACTACAGGCCATAAGCATGACGGTACATCTGACGAGGGTTCATACGTACCTCTGATTGCTGACCTAGATGCCTTGAATAAAATACAGGTAAGCCAAGTAGATAATCGCTTTGGTGTATTTGTTGAAGTATCTAATGTATCTACTGAGCAGTTACGCTTCCAAGACGGTCTTGTTGTACCTGTAGTAGATAACGATATTGACCTTGGTACTTCTTCATTGGAGTTCAAGAATGTTTACGTAGACGGTACAGCCTTCATTGACACAGTAAGTATTGGTGATAATGACTACACCACTATTACAGACAATGAGTATACTGTATCTGCTGGTAACCTGCTGTTTGACGTAGCTGGTAACATTAACTTAGATGCTGATGGCGGTGATGTAGCACTTAAAGATGGCGGTCTTACTTATGCTACCTTTACAAGCAACTCAGGTAACCTTACACTTAAGAGTGGAACAACTACTGCAGTAACCTTCACAGGTGCTAACGCTGACCTTGCTGGTACTTTGGATGTAACAGGTAATGCTACGTTTGATAGTGATGCTACTATTGATGGTAACACTATCATCGGTTCTTCTAATACAAACACTGTAGCGGTTAACGCTAAGATCACTACTGCTCTCGTACCTACAACTAACGGTGTTAATGCACTTGGTGGTGCTTCTGCTTACTGGGGTGACAGCTACCTAAAGAGCGTTACTACTACAGGTAACGTCACTATCGGTGGTGACTTGACAGTTAACGGTGGTGCAGACTTTACTAACACTACACTAGACAACGTAACAGATCCGACTACTGCACAACAGGCTGCAACCAAGAATTATGTAGACACAGCTATTAACAACCTCATTGGTGGTGCTCCTGCTACGCTAGATACCCTTGATGAGATTGCTGCAGCTATCAATGACGATGACAATGTTTATACTACTCTAACAAACAGCATCGCAACTAAGCTGTCCCTATCAGGTGGCTCCATGACTGGTGCTATTGCTATGGGTGGCAATAAAGTAACAGGTGCTGGTGCGCCGACTACAGGTTCTGACCTCACTAATAAAACATATGTAGATAGCATTCTAGGTTCAGCAACCGCCGCAGCAGATAGTGCAGCAGATGCACAGAAGCTTGCTATTAACCCAGAAGACTCACAGTACACACTCTCTGACAACACAACAGTAGGTTTCTCTGCTTTACATTACTCAGAGAAAGCAGCAGAGACTTATACTAACCTAGTAACTCTTGCTGGTGTTGTAGGCGCTACTGTAGGTGACTACGGGTTTATCAACAACTCACCGACTTCCACGGCAGATTACGGAGCATTATAAATGTCAACTCAAATACAACGCCGTAGAGGCACAACATCAGAGCATTCTACCTTTACAGGTGCAGCTGGTGAAATAACTATTGATTCAACAAAGAATACAGTAGTCGTACACGATGGTTCCACACAGGGCGGGATTCCTCTTGCTAAGGAGTCAGCTTTAGCTTCCACAGTGGGTGCTCTCACTGATGTAACCATTACTTCTGTAGGTGCAGGAGAGCTACTGAAGTACAGTGGCTCTGAGTGGGTAAACAACACTCTAGCAGAAGCAGGTATTGTAGCTACAGGTGACATTGGCTCTACTGTACAGGCTTACGATGCTAACCTTGCAGGCTTTGCTACAGCACTCACACTGCCCGTAGCTGATGGTACAACAGGACAGTTCCTCAAGACAGACGGTGCAGGTAACGTAACCTTCGCTAGTATCCCTACCATTAACACACTGAATGACATTGGTAACGTAACTATTACGGGTGCATCTACTGGTGAGTTTTTACAGTGGAGCGGTTCAGCTTGGATTAACGCTGTAGTAGAAGCCTTCGACGTACAGACACAAACTACTACTGCTACAACGCAAGTAACTGTTGCATCTTATAACGCAACAACGTATGATGGTGTTAAAGTTGTCATTACTATGCACGACTCTGTAGCCACTGAGCGTAGCATTACTGAGATACTTATCACACATGATGGCACTACTGCTGTAGCTACTGAGTATGCACAGGTTAATACTGCTACTGCGTTGGCTACGTTTGATGTAGACATCTCTGGTGGTAACGTCCGTATCCTAGCTACACCAGCAAGCACTAATAGCACAGCGTTTACAGTTAAAGCTATTACTCTGTAAGAATGTATAGACAACTATGGAAGGTGAAGTAGATGTCAAACAATAAAGACTTCAAAGTAAAGAATGGTATTCAACCCACGGTCTATCACGAGGCTGTGGGTACAGTTGTGTCTGGTAGTGTGGGATATAGTCTTAGCTCTGCCCGTTATGATAGTAAGAGTTTTAGTGTTGCTAGTCAGGACGCTAACCCAACAGGTGTCGCATTTAATAGTGATGGAACCAAGATGTACATTACTGGAAATACGAATGATAATGTTTTCCAGTATACACTTAGTACGGCCTTTGACGTTAGCACGGCATCTTATGATAACGTATCTTTGAGCGTTACGCCTCAGACAACAGTTGCTACTGATCTTACCTTTAAGCCAGATGGCTCTGTTCTTTACGTTTCAGGAACTACAGCAGTATATCAATATACTTTAACAACAAGTTATGATTTAAGTACTGCATCCTACGCATCAAAAAGTTTAACAGTTAGTGGACAGCAGGCCAGCAACCAGTCTGTAAAATTCAATGACGGCGGCACTTCTGTGTTTATTGTAGGGACTAGCCCTAGGACGGTATTCCAGTACACGTTAAGCACTGCTTGGGATTTATCAACGGGTAGCTACGCATCAAAGAGCTTTAGTGTCGAAACACAGGATACTCAGCCTTCTAGCTTGGCCTTTAGCACAGATGGTAACAAAATGTTTATTTCAGGTAGGACTGCTGACGCCGTGTACCAGTATTCCCTGTCTAGCTCATTTGATGTTTCAACAGCTTCTTACGATGATGTTTCTTTAGATGTATCTGGCCTAGAGACAAACCCGTTTGGGCTAGTCTTTGGTGATAGCGGTACTAAGATGTATGTAGTCGGCCTTACTAATGACACCATCTACCAATACTCCACAGTTCAAACCACAGCATCCCTAGACCTATCCACAGGTTCAGTCTTTGACTACACCCCAACGTCTGACGTACAGGTAACACTAACCAACCCTGCTGCTAGTGGGACATCTAGTGGTGCTACGTTGTTGTTGGAAGGGGCTGGCTCTGCTGGTTTCGATATAGCTAATGCGTCCAGTCAGAGCAAGACTTTTGATTCAAGTGAAGATACGGGTGTAAATACTTTGTTCTTCAAGTCAGACGGTACAAAGCTATATCTAGGCGGCAACCAAAACGACACTGTATATCAATACACATGCTCTACCGCATTTGATATTACAACAGCAACATACGATAGTAAATCATTTAGTGTTACATCTCAGGAAACAGCTATTGCAGGTCTCTTCTTTAAATCAGATGGGACTAAAATGTATGTTTGTGGTGACGTTGGTGATGCTGTATTTGAATACGATTTAAGCACTGCTTGGGATGTATCCACCGCTTCGTATAACAGCGTAAGTTTGTCAATAAGTGGACAGACTAGTGGCCCCGCTGAGTTGTACTTCAAGTCTGACGGTACTTCATTTTACGTTTGCTCAAGTAACAACGGCAAAGTGTTTCAATACAATATGACAACAGCATGGAGTGTATCTACCGCAAGTTATGCCAGTAAAAGTTTAACGCTTACAGGTCAAGGCAGTAGCCACTATGGCATAGCCTTTAATGACTCAGGAGATAAACTATTTGTTTGTAATCTAGCTGATGATAAAGTCTATCAATATGCGCTAACTACTGCATGGGATTTAGCAACAGGCTCTTATGCTAGTATAAGTTATGACCCTTCTCTGTCAAACCCAAGATCAATAAACTTCTCAGCAGACGGGAAGATTATGTACATTCTACCTACAAGTGGTGTGATCTACCAATACAACTCAGCTACACCAGCCACCATCACATACGACAGCACCCTACAGTGGTCTGGCGGTACAGCACCTACGTCACCCGCTATAGGTGAAACAGACGTACTAACATTCAACACGACAGACGGTGGCACTACATACCAAGCTGTACAAGCTATAAACGGTGCAAAATAATGGGACACGAGGCGTTTGGCTATCAGTGGATAAGAAAGTCCACTGGAGAGTTCTATAGAGGAATACATCGGGGTAATCCTGAGGACAACTACTCAGGCAGTGGTGTACTTTTTAACAAGAAGTTTGGTGGAAGACGCAAGACAGAGTGTAAAGACCCTGAGGATTGGGTACGTGATGTTTTGTTTATGGGTACATACGATGAGTGTTTACTTTGGGAATCTCTTGTAGTTACTGAACGAGTGTTAGAAGACCCAACGTGTTTAAACTTTGTTGTCGGAGGTAATAGAGGTTCTATTGGTAGAGAGATTACGGAAGAGACTCGTGCTAAAATGTCTAAGTCTCAGTCGGGTAGAAAGCATAAACCTGAAACGTTAGAGCTTATGTCGCAAAACAATACAGGCTCTAATAATCCTAGATACGGTGTAGCGGTGTCTGAGGAGACTAGAAAACGAATAAGTGCCGCAAGTAAAGGCCGTAGACACTCAGAAGATGCTAAACGAAAACAGTCAGAAGCTAGGAAAGCTTGGTGGGCTAAACGTAAAGAGGCAACTATGGAAGGTGAAGTAGATGTCAAACAATAAAGACTTCGTAGTGAATGGCCCTGTCGCTGTAGGCAAGGATACCAAGGTTACAGTAGGTAGTATTACATCAAGTGACATTGACCTAAGCACAGGCAACTACTTTGATGACACACTAGCTGCTAATACGACATACACGATTAGTAATGCTGGGGATGTGCAAGCGTTTCAGCTAGAGGTTACTGGTGGCGCAGCTAACAATGACGCTTGGGACTTTATCGGAAGCTCAACATTTGTTCAGAGTTTTAGCGTTAGCGCAAAAGTAAGTAAACCCCAAGACGTTGCCTTTAAGCCTGACGGCACTAAAATGTATGTCTTAGATAGTACAGCTGATGATGTAACTGAATATGATTTAAGTACAGCTTGGGATATCTCCACTTCCGTGCATTTACAGCAACAAAGTGTAATTTCTCAAGACACCACCCCAAGAGGCTTTTTCTTTAAACCTGATGGTACTAAGATGTATCTTACTGGCCATACTGATTTTGTGTACGAATATAACTTAACTACGGCTTGGGACATAACTACGTTGAGTTATCTTCAAAGTTTTGATGTTAGTAGCCAAGACACAATAGTAAGAAACATCTTCTTTAGAGATGACGGTATTAAAATGTACATGATTGGTGATTCATCTAACAGTGTACACGAATACGATTTAAGCACAGCTTGGGATGTTTCCACGTTAAGCCACCTTAGAAGCGATGCTTTAGCTGCCACGGAAGATGACGTTGGTGGTTTATTCTTTAAGTCTGATGGTACGCTTATGTATGTAATGGGGAATGGTCGAAATGACGTAGCAACATACGAGTTAACAACCGCTTGGGATGTTTCTACCTCTAGCATTGTTAATTTTACAAGCGTATCAGCTCAAGATACTATACCTTTCGGCTTATTCTTTAAACCTGATGGTAGTAAGGCGTATGTTTGTGGTAACACTGCTGACGAAGTACACGAGTACGATATAGGGGCGTATGCTGATTTATCTATCACATGGCCTAGCTCAATAGAGTGGGCTGGTGGTGTAGCACCTGCTGCCCCTGCTAATGGTGAGACAGACGTATATACATTCACGACTGACGATGGTGGCACGACATACACTGGTGTTAAGTCAATAGATAACGCAAGCTAATAGAGGAGAGTGAATCTATGGAAGCGTTTAAGATTAAGAACGGCATTAGTGCCACACGGTATTTAGGCAGTAACGGTACTGAGACTGCTGGAAGTGAGGGGTATAACCTTGCTGGTGCTAGTTATGATAGTGTTAGTTTTAGTGTTCTTAGCCAAACAGGTACTATGCAAGGTTTTCGTTTTGGGGACAGCGGGAGCAAAGTTTATGTTGCCAGCCCATCCGATGCAACGATATATCAATATAATCTATCAACAGCTTATGACATTTCCACAGCATCATATGCTAGTAAATCTTTCTTGGCATCATCGCAATCAGCAAGTTCATATGCTGTAGATTTTAAGTCTGACGGTACTAAGATGTATATTCTTGCGATGACCAATGATTCAGTTTATCAATACAGTTTAAGTACGGCATGGGATGTGTCTACGGCAAGTTACGATAGTGTTAGCTTTAGTGTAAATTCTCAAGAAGCTACACCCGCACATGTGGAGTTTAAGGTAGATGGTACATCTTTTTATGTCGTTGGTGTAGGTAATGACACGATTTACCAGTACGACATGACAACTGCTTGGGATTTAAGCACTGCGTCGTATGCCTCTAAAAGCATGTCCACAGGGCTAACTAATCCATATCACTTTACATTTAAACCAGATGGCACAACAATCTTCGTTGCTGAAAACGCTGATATTATAACACAGTTTTCACTTACAACTGCGTGGGATATTTCAACAGGTAGTACAGATAGTATTACATTAGATGTATCCTCTGAGGTAACAGGTGATATCGCCATTCAGTTTAACGGGGATGGGACAAAACTTATAGCAGGCGGTGATATAGCAGATGCTTTACACCAATACTCCACAGTATCATACACCCAAACCCTAGACCTATCCACTGGTACTACATTTAGCTTCACCCCTAGTGGTGCAACTACTGTGTCGTTCACTAACCCACCAGCATCAGGTAATGCTATAGGTTTCTCTTTAGAGATTAATGGTGACGGTAGTGCTATCACATGGCCTAGCTCAGTAAAGTGGGACTTAGCTACAGCACCAACAGCTACAGCAACAAAAGAGTTATACACGTTTGTTACAACAGATGGTGGCACAACGTATTACGGTAAGAAAGCAGCGGAGAACTTGGCATGAGTAATACTAAAACAGTAATGGGCCAAGCGTCTAACCAGTTTGCACCTGGTCCTGATGTTACTGAGGTGTTTAATACCTATTTGTGGAAAAGCTCTACTTCAGGTGCAACCATTAACGTAGAAAATGGTATTGATATTGCTACTGAAGGTGGTATGTTCTGGGCTAAGTCAAGATCACAGAACGATACAGCTCAGATTTATGATACAACACAGAGCGGAGATAAGTATCTCGTCCCAAGTGAGACTAGTGCATTACAAACAGAGACTGGAGCCATAGCATTTAACACGGATGGGGTAGATGTTGCGGAAAACGCATACATAAACTCTAGTTTTGCTGCTAGAACTTATGTTGGTTGGACATTCCGCAAAGCCCCTAAGTTCTTTGACATAGTGGAATTTGAAATAACTCGGGATGGAAGTAATAACCTAACATCTACTTCTTCTAACGTAACTATAACCAACGGTGAAGTTACTGTTGACCATAATTTAGGAGTTGCACCAGCAATATGGTTTCAAAAGTGTCTTACAACGACAGCGGCTTGGTATGTAAGAAGTACAATATCTGGTACTGTTGGCGGATATGGGCAATTACATAGAACTAGTGCTTGGGCTGGGGTAGGTAATTGGACTTTCCCTGCGACTGACACGCAAGTTGGCTTTGGTAATTATGGCTTTTTCCCATCAGGTACACATACATACGTTGCCTACCTCTTCGCACACAACAATGGTGACGGTGAGTTCGGCCCTGATGGTGACCAAGACATTATCAAGTGTGGTAGTTATACAACTGATGGTAGTGAGGAAGCTACTATTGATCTTGGCTGGGAACCTCAGTGGGTTCTATTTAAAAGAACAGATAGTTCAACAGGGGGTGATTGGAACTTATTTGACACTATGCGAGGGCTTACTGCTGACACTTTGGGGGATGGCGCAAAGTTACTTGAACCAAACACGTCTGATGCAGAATTAGCTACAAGCAGAATAGCAGTAACGCCTACAGGGTTTAAGGTAGACAATTACGGAGCAAGTCGTGACTTCATCTACATGGCAATCCGCCGTGGCCCTCTTGCTCCACCTGAGAGTGCGACTGAGGTGTTTGCTATTGATAGCGAAAGCACAACTGCACCAACTCCACCAAGTTACAATACGGGGTTTGCTGTTGATATGTTTTTGTCTAGACGTGACGTAACTACGAGTGGTAGTTGGTATTTATATGATAGACTACGAAAATCTGACGTTGGGTTGATACCTAACGCAACAAACGCAGAGTTAGTTTCAGGTGGATCATACAGCACAAACGATAGAAATGATGGTATCGGCTCCTATACAGGGACTGTATATTCAAATAAAGCATATGGTTATATGTGGAAACGTGCGCCTAACTTCTGTGACGTTGTGGCCTACACGGGTAACGGAACAGCAGGACGTACTGTAAGCCATAACCTTGGTGTTGTACCTGAGATGATCTGGGTGAAGAAGCGCAGTGGTGTAGACCCTTGGTGTGTTTATCACACTGGTTTAGATGTTGATGGTGACGGTAGGCCTGAAACAGACTTTATACGTTTTAGTACAAGTGCTGCCTCTGATAGTAATACGCTTTGGAACGATACTGCACCGACTAGCACTGAATTTACTTTAGGCACAAACCAAGACTGTAACCACTCAGGAAACACTTTCATAGCCTACCTCTTCGCAAGCCTCCCCGGTATATCGAAGGTGGGGAGCTACACGGCTGATGGAAACGCACAGAATATTGACTGTGGCTTTACGTCAGGTGCTAGGTTTGTGCTGATTAAACGAACTGATACTTCTGGCAACTGGTTTGTACTTGATACAGCTAGGGGTATTGTCTCTGGAAACGATCCTCTACTAGAGTTAAATTCAACAGGGGCAGAAGATAACCAGTACGATAACTTAGACCCTTATAGCGCAGGGTTTACGGTTGCCGCCTATGGTGGGACATCACCTTACTTGAACATATCTGGCGGTGAATACATCTTCTACGCAATCGCATAACACACGGCAGTACATAAAGGAGAACACAACATGTATGCTAAAATTAACGGTGGAACAGTAACAAAGTTCCCATACACATTCGGTGACTTACGCAAGGATAACCCTAACGTGTCGTTCCCTAAGAACATCACACAGGGTGTCATGCAGAAGTTTGGCATGGTAGGTGTCCTAGAGGGTGCTAAACCTACTCCTACAGCCTATCAGACAGTACAGCGCAATGCTCTACCCACACGTCCTGTCATTGGTCAGTACACAGAAGATGATGCACCTATGCCTGACATGGTTGGTGAAGACATTATCGCTGGTTACTGGATGATTGAGTACACAGCAGTAGACATGTTTGCTGATACAACTGACGAAGATGATGTAGTTACCACTAAGGCTGAGCATGAGGCTGCATATCAGGCTACCCTTGATGCTAAAGCTGCTGAGACTGTACGTGCTAAACGTGATACTTTACTTGCTGAAACAGACTACTTAGCATTGACAGATAACACATTGGATGATATAACTACTGCTTATAGACAGGCTTTACGTGACATCACAGATCATGCTAACTTTCCTAACTTGGAAGATGCTGACTGGCCTACTAAGCCGTAGCCTATAAGGAACGTTTTCAGTGTCAGAGATTAAGTTAACTACAGAAGAGCTAGAAGAGATGCTAGATCGTTCAGCTAAGCGTGGGGCTAAGTTAGTCCTGCGCGAGTTGGGCTTGCAGGATGAGACAGCTGCTGTAGACATTCGTGAGATTCGTAGCTTGCTTGACACTTGGCGTCAGACGCGCTTGAGCATATGGAATACGTTTGTAAAGATAACAACCATTGCTGTGTTTACCTTCATCGGGGCTGCAATATGGATGAAGATAGGTAATTAATAAGGACTACTATAATGGCTAAACGATTTGGTGGGTTTACACCTGAACAGATGGGTAAGATTATACCTGAGATGCAGGGTATGCAGGCTGATGAGCAGGCTAAGTTCTTAGCATCACAACCTGGTGCTGCTGCACGTGTTGGTAAGATGGCTGAGCTAGCGCAGAAGCGTATTGGTATGGCAGCTGGCGGTATGGCTAAAAAGAGGGGTTATGCTCCTGGTGGCCTTACTGGTGCTCCACCTCCTACAACCTTTGTAAATGATTACTCAAACCCCGACACGTTGGCACAATACCATGCCGACAAGGCACCTGGTGGAGTCAATTACGAGAGCGCGAGTTCGCAAGCAGCAGAAAACACACCTAACACTACTGGTGGGTTTGATATGAGTCAGCCTGCTACTACTGTTCAGCCTACTGGTGCGCAGCCTTTTACTAGCTATACACCTATAGAAGGTCTACCTACTGCACCTGAGGGTTTAACAGAAGCTGACTATGCACCCTTCCTAGAACAGATAGCTGGTGGATCAACAGGTGCAGGTGCTGAGAATAACATCCCTGGCATTACTAAAATGCTATCCTCTGGTAACGTACCACAAGACCCTACAGACTATGAAATAACTGGTAGTAGTAGAAACTGGACTATTACGTATGCTGATGGGACTACACTAAAGTCTCCCTACAGGAAACGTGCAAGCATAGAGAATGAAGCAGCTAATATAGCTAATGTTTTACAGCAGTATAAAGAGTCTGATCCCTACAAAGCCAGTGCTGCTGCTCAAGAGCAGTACACTCAACAGCTAGACATGTACAGACAGGGACAGTATACACAAGCAGGCGAAGCACTTACTGATGTAGGAGCTTCACTAGACACGGCACAGACTGCTTTATCTCAAGAGCAGGGTACATTAAACTCTCTGTCGCAACAGCTGTCTAACCTTCCTGCTGATGACCCTCAGCGTGAAGTAATGCAGAAGCTCGTAGACGATCAACAGATCAAAGTTACTGTAGCTAAAGCTAATCTATCACAGGCTAGTGCAAACGTAGCACGTGTAGGTACACCTAGCACTACAGAACTACAGGCTGCTGCTCTTAGTGATCCTATGTCTATGACTACTAAGGCTGATGTAGCCCTTACCTCTGAGGCACAGAAGGCTGAGGGTATGATTGCTGCAGGTACAGGTCAGGCTGCTGCATTGGCTGATACTGCTGCACAGACAGAGGCTAACATAGCCGCTAATGCACCTCTAGCAGAAGAGTTTGAAGCTGCAGGTATGACACCTAAAGAGGCTGCTGCTGAAGTAGCTAGTGTCATGTCTAAGCTTACTGCTGTAACTGGTAAGCCTAGCACAGAAGCATTAGCAGAAGCAGCTACTATGAGTCCACAGCAACTAGCACAGTTGGGCTTAAGCGTAGAGCAACTAGATAGAGCACAACGTGTAGAGGGTGTAGCACCCTTAGAAGTCACACCAGAGATGGAAGTAACCAGTGCTGTAGACTTTGCACGTGCTAAAGCTGAGACTAACTTTACTGCTGCTACAGGTGTGCCATCTACTGAGGCTACTGTACAGGGACAACTTACAGGTCTGTTAGAACAGTTTGAGGGTGGTGAGACACCAGCATGGGCTGCAGGAGCTATGAGGGCTGCTACAGCTACACTAGCTGCACGTGGCTTAGGTGCATCAAGTATGGCTGGTCAAGCTATTGTACAGGCTGCTATGGAGTCTGCTCTACCTATCGCACAGATGGATGCACAGACACGTGCAAGCTTTGAAGCACAGAACTTGTCTAACAAGCAACAGGCTGCTATGTTTGCTGCTGAGCAACGCTCTAAGTTCTTGGGTATAGAGTTTGACCAAGAGTTCCAGTCACGTGTACAGAATGCTGCACGTATCGCTGATGTAGCACGTATCAACTTCACAGCTGAGCAACAGGTTGCACTAGAGAATGCTCGTATGGCTCAGACTGTAGACATTGCTAACCTTGATGCTAAGAACGCTAAGGTCATGGCAGATGCTGCAGCTATGTCACAGTTAGATATGGCTAACCTTAACAACAGACAGCAGGCTAACGTACAACGTGCTCAGGCTTTCCTTGACTTTGATATGTCTAGCATGAGTAACCAACAGCAAGTGGCTATGTTTAAAGCGCAGAGCCTAGCTAGTGTATATACATCTGATACTGCAGCTGCTAATGCTGCTAGACAGTTCAACGCTGCTAGTGATGATCAGGTTGATATGTTCTTCTCTAACCTACAGAACAACATTAATCAGTTTAACAATGATCAGTACAACTCTATGGAGCGCTTTAACGCAGGTGAAGCAAATGCTCTTAGCCAGTTCAACGCTGCCCAGCAGAATACTCGTGACACATTCAATGCACAGAACCAGCTAGTTGTAGCACAGGCTAACGCACAGTGGTCACAGGCTATTACTACCATGGATAATGCTGCACAGAACCAAGCAAACCGTGATGCTGCACAGGCTGCTAATAACTTTACCATGACAGGTTACAACAATGCCATACAGCGTGAGCGTGATACTCTGGCTTGGGCTTGGCAATCTGCAGAGAATGATAAAGACAGGGATGCTAAGATTGCTGTAGCTAACATAAGCGAAGGTGCAGATGATGACAGTGGTTCGGCTCTTAGCGCTGCTGCAGGTACGTTCATGGGTGCTATTGCTTCTAACGCTGCAGACATCATCTTCTCTTAAGGATAAAGACATGCCCAATTATAACACACAAGGTATTACAAGTTCTGCAGGTAGTGATCCTCGTAACTTAGGTGGCTCAGAAGGCTACGGTAACCCAACCGCATCTACCTCATCAGGGCTTATGAGTAGTACATCTAACCCTACAGCTAACGATGATAATAATGATGAGCCTAGCTTCTTTGAGAGCATTGCTAATCTGTTCTCTGGTGCTGGTGCAGACTTACCTAGTGGCGGTAGTTCTGATGATGATGGCGACTCAGGCATATCCTTCTATGATAGCCCTATGTTTACACCCTATGATGGCGGATCGGATGATGACACTACACCACAGGGAGGTCTCCCGTTTGAGACTACAGCAGCAGATCGTGCATTGTATGAAGCTCTAGGTGTAGAAGT
>Ga0206682_10001548_pt1 | contig 22527 bp, 14 predicted proteins | sample M240m12015metaG_FD_155444 | JGI IMG/M metagenome (GOLD analysis project Ga0206682, IMG submission 155444) | Ammonia-oxidizing marine archaeal communities from Monterey Bay, California, United States - M2 40m 12015 | ecosystem: Environmental > Aquatic > Marine > Intertidal zone | place: USA...
GACGGTACTATCAAACTAGACTTACGACAAAATGCCGTTCAAGAGCAAAGCACAGATGAGGTTCCTGTACGCGACGAATCCGAAGTTAGCGAAGGAGTACCAGAGCAAAACGTCGAAGAACCAGTTGCAGAACCTGCCAGAGAAGAAGAAGAGGTCACCGTTCAAGATGAACAACCTGTTCAAGAAGAGCAAGTAGAGCAACAGCCTGTATTACAAGAGATTACAGATGAAGAGGTTGAGGAAGCTGCAGTAGAGCTTGAAGAAGAAGTTGAAGAAGCTATTGCTGAAGCGGCGGAATCTGGTGTAGAGCTGCCGGAAAACATTCAAAAAGTTGTAGACTTTATGAGTGAAACGGGCGGTTCATTAGAAGACTACGTAAAGCTTAACACTGACTATGCATCGTTAAACGAAGACCAGTTGCTTCGTGAGTATTACGAAACAAAGTACAGCGCGTACGACAGAGAAGACATCGACTTCCTATTGGCTGATAAGTTTTCTTACGACGAAGAGCTTGACGACGAACGCGAAGTACGTCTAAAAAAATTAGAACGTAAGCAAGCATTGTCTGAAGCTAAAAATCATTTAGACGGATTAAAGTCTAAATACTACGATGAAATTAAGATGGGTTCAAAGTTGAACCCGGAACAGAAAAAAGCGGTTGAGTTTTTCAATCGTTATAATAAAGAGAGTGAGGAAGCAGCAAAAGTTGCTGAACGACAAACCAGCAGGTTTAAACAAGAAAGCGCGAAAGTGTTCAACGAAAAGTTTGAAGGTTTCGACTATTCAGTTGGAGACAAGAAGTACCGCTTCAAGGTTAACAACGCTGGCCAGGTTAAGGAAACTCAGGGTGACATTAACAACTTTATCAAGAAGTTCTTGAATGAAAAGGGGGAAATGAAAGACGCTAAGGGTTATCATAAATCGCTGTTCACGGCTATGAACGCTGATCAGGTTGCACAACACTTTTACGAGCAAGGCAAAGCCGATGCAGTGAAGGATAGTATGGCCCGCACTAAGAACGTAAATATGAATCCGAGAGGGGTTCATGAAGAAGTTACGGCATCTAATGGGTGGAAAATACGCGCAGTTGACAGTGGACAAAGCTCTTCTAAACTCAAAGTGAAATTCAAAAAATAATAATCCATAAAAAAATAAAATTATGGCTTTTGCAACTACGCCAACTAGTTTGGCTAACTTGTCTCACCTTACTCCTCGCCCTGTAAAAGGGTTGTTCGGTGACAACTACTTGTCTGTGGCTGACATGGACTTTACACAACAATTTCTTCCTGAAGTTTACGAAAAGGAAGTAGAGCGCTACGGAAAGCGTACTGTAGGTGGATTCCTACGTATGGTTGGCGCTGAAATGCCTATGGCTTCTGACCGTGTTGTATGGTCTGAGCAAGGTCGCTTGCACGTCGCTTACGACGGGCTAGGTACCAACAATGCCGCTGCTACGACACTTTCACAGATTACTGGATTGCCTACTGGTCACTTATTAGGCGTAGGTATGACTTTAGTTGTATCTAACGGCACAGTTACTGCTAAAGCGCGCGTTAAAGCTGTCGCTGCAACTGCAGTTACTATCGCTGTATACGGTGAAGTTGATGGTATTCTTCCAACTGCTCTTAACAACAAATCTGATGCTTCTATCAAGTGTTTTGTTTACGGTTCTGAGTATGGAAAAGGATCAGGCGATGTAGGTAACTCATTCGACGCTTCTTTCACAACTTTTGAGAACAAGCCTATCATCTTGCGTGATAAGTACAGTGTTAACGGTTCTGACGTTGCTCAGATCGGTTGGGTTGAAGTTACGACTGAAGCTGGAACTGGCGGTTACTTATGGTACTTGAAGTCTGAGCACGAAGCTCGTCTACGTTTTGAAGACTACCTAGAAATGTCTATGGTTGAAGCTGAAAAATTAGGCGCTCCTGTAGATGCCAACGATACTCGTAACACTGCATTCGGATCTGCAACACAAGCTGGCGTTCCTGCTACAACAGGTTCTGAAGGTATGTTTGAAGCTATCGGAACTCGCGGTTTGGTTTACAACGGTGTTGATTTCGGTGGATCAGGCGGTTTAGGCCAATTCGACGAGATTTTAGCTGAGCTTGATAAGCAAGGGGCTATTGAAGAGAACATGATGTTCTTGGATCGCGCAACTTCTTTGGGTATCGACAACATGCTTGCCGCTCAAAATTCTTACGGAGCTGGTGGTACTTCTTACGGAGTATTCGACAACTCTGAAGATATGGCGTTGAACTTAGGATTCTCTGGATTCCGTCGCGGTTCTTACGACTTCTACAAGACTGACTGGAAATACTTGAACGATTCAACTACTCGCGGATCTATCGGCGATATTGAAGGTGTTATGGTTCCTGCTGGTACTTCTACTGTATACGATGAGCAATTAGGATCGAACATTTCTCGTCCATTCTTGCACATCCGTTACCGTGCTAACGAAGCAGAAGATCGTCGCATGAAGTCTTGGATCACTGGTTCAGTTGGAGGTAACTTCACTAGCGCTAATGATGAGATGAACGTACACTTCTTGTCTGAGCGTACACTTTGTGTACAGGCTGCTAACAACTTCGTATTGTTGAAGTAAGCTTATAATATTGTCCTCGGCTTCGGCCGGGGGCATTATTTTTTTTATCTATTTAATCTTATTATATTATGGCAACAGCTAAAAAACCCGTGGCTAAGAAAGCTCCGGTTAAAAAAGAAACTACAGTAGAGACACCAGAAGTGTCGTTTGAAACGGCAACAGAAATGCCTCCACTGCCAAAGAAATCTAAGTGGGAATACAAAGATCGTTTGTACGAACTAACTGAGCGTAAAAAACCTTTAATATTTACGCTACCCGCTTTACACTCTGCTAAAAAACCTTTACTTTGGTTTGACGAAGAAAAAGGTTACCAGCGCGAAATCAGGTATGCTACCAATCAGCGTTCTTGTTTCGTTGATGAACAAGAAGGACCGGCAACGCTAGGTCGCATCGTCTTTAGAGAGGGGATGTTAAATGTACCTAAAGAAAATGTTGTGCTGCAACAATTGTTATCATTGTACCACCCGTTTACAAGCAAAGGCGTTATTAAGGAATACAAGCCAGATACAATTGCTGAAAGCCAAGTGGGTTGGATTGAGCTAGAGCTTGAAGCAATGAACGCTGCTAAAACGATGGACATCGACGAAGCTGAAGCAATACTGCGCGTAGAATTCGGTTCTAAGGTATCTGAGATGAGTTCTAAGGAACTTAAACGTGATCTCCTTGTATTTGCACGTAATAATCCTCATTTGTTCATAGAACTAGCTAATGACGAAAACGTGCACTTGCGCAACATCGGTATTAAAGCGGTTGAACAAGGGTTGATTGCATTATCACAAGACCAAAGAACATTCAGTTATGCTAACACAGGGCGTAAACTAATGACGGTGCCATTTGACGAGCACCCATATTCAGCACTTGCATCTTACTTCAAAACAGATGAAGGAATGGAAGTACTGAACACTATAGAAAAAAGATTATAAAACAACAGTGGGGGTTACTAAGGTAGCCTCCACTTTAATCAAATAACAATATGAGCGTAAGCGTAGACACTGTTTATCAACGAGTATTAAGCATACTCAATAAAGAGCAACGAGGGTATGTTACGCCTCAGGAATTTAACCTGTTTGCCAACCAAGCGCAAATGGATCTATTCGAGCAATACTTCTATGACATTAACCAGTTTGGTAGAATGCATGGAAACGACACGGAGTTCTCCGACATGCTCAACATTCTCAATGAAAAAATAAACATATTCGAAGTTACGGCCGCTATGACGCACGCTGGTGCTGGGTTATGGACTGCTCCTAGTAATTTATACAGGATAGGCACTATTATTTATAACAATATAGAGGTAGAGCGCATTAATAAAAATGAATTTTTGTACATTAACGCAGCTCCTTTAACAAAGCCTACTGACGCTAGACCTGTATTTGTAGCCAACTCAACTGGCTATAAAGTATACGGGACAGCACTATTAACTTCAGGTGTTACGTGTAACTATATTAAAAGACCTGCAACTGCGCAATGGGCTGGCACTTTAGTTGACGGCTCTAGCTTGCAAAGTTCAGCGAGCTCTGTGGACTTTGAATTACACGCTTCAGAAGAGACGGAATTAGTAATTAAAATACTAGAACTAGCAGGCATATCAACGCGCGAATTGCAAGTGTATCAAATAGCTGCGCAAGAAGAAGCTAAAAACACTCAACAAGAAAAATCTTAATAAATGGGGCTAATAAATCAAACTAGCGAACTTTACTACGAAGGAGCAGACGGTAACTGGAACAGTGGTGATGAAAATTACGGCGACTACCAGTTTGTTAGCCTTAAAGACATGGTAAACAATTTTATGATAGCCTACGTTGGCGAAGATAAAATTATAAGTAAGATAAAACGTACAGACGTTGCATTTCATGCACAGCGTGCTATTCAGGAGTTTAGTTTTGACACTTTACCATCGCAAAAGGCTTTAGAGGTAGAAATACCACCAGCGCTTTATATGATACTGCCTCAAGATTATGTAAACTATGTTAAGGTATCTTGGGTGGATTCAAACGGCATGGAGAAAATTATATACCCAACCCGTAATACTAGCAATCCGTCCGCTGTTAACCAAGATAACAATTATGAGTACCAGTTTGATAGCAACGGCAAAATGACTTTAGCTAACGAGTCTGTAACGTTGTCTAATTTCAACTCGGCTTACTACTCTTCCACCACATCATCTAATAATCAAAACACTCTTACAGAAAGCGAGTTATTTAATCTTTACAGATACGGTAGACGCTACGGGTTATCACCAGAAGAAGCACAAGGTAATGGCGTTTTCTACATTGATCAGTTAAAAGGTATTATGCACTTTAGCTCCAATCTGGTTAACAGAATTGTAACGTTAAAATACATTAGTGATGGGTTGGGCACCGATGAAGAAATGCGCGTGCATAAGTTTGCTGAAGAAGCGGTGTACAAGTACATTGCTCACGCTGTACTAAGCACTAGAGCAAATATTCCAGAGTACCAAATCATTAGATTTAAGAAGGAAATGGTTGCGGCTAAGCGCAATGCTAAATTGCGTATGTCTAACCTTAAGATATCGGAATTAGCTCAAGTAATGAGAAATCAATCTAAGTGGATTAAACACTAATATATGCCTAAGTTAAAACAAACCTTTATTCGCGGTAGAATGAATAAAGACCTCGATGAGCGTCTTGTACCTAAAGGCGAATATCGTGATGGTCAAAATATCCAGGTAAGCACATCTGAGGGCAACGACGTTGGCGCTATTGAAAATGTATTAGGCAATACTAAACAAAACAACAAACCGGGAGGAGGCACTTGGACAACTAAGTTTGGTTTAACTAGCCCTAAGTGTATAGGGGTTGTAAGAGATTCTTCTAATGAAAAAATATACTGGTTTGTCACCAGCACGAGTGTGGATGCTATACTCGAGTACGACCAAACTACAGATATTGTTGCACCAGTGTTGGTTGACGCTAATAACGTATTAAACTTTAGTGCTAACAACTTAATTACAGGGGTTAATGTACTAGAGGACATGCTGTTTTTTACAGATAATCTTAACGAGCCAAAAAAAATTAGCATAGCTACGTTTAAAGCAGGGTCAGCTCAAAGCGGTAATACATTAGCAACTCACACTCAAGTATACGGCAGAAATTTTATTGAAACTGACGTTACGGTAATAACTACAACTCCTCTAACGGCACTTACGGTAACCGCAGTGCCTTCTTTAGTCGGCGGTTTCGGAACCGGTATTACACCTATATCTACAAACGCTACTAATTTTTACGGTGAAGGCGTTGGCGATGGACAAGTTGTTACTTGGTCTAACCAGAATATAACCTGGAGTGGCGCTACAAACCCGCGGGTTGTGCTTACAGCTAGTGTTACTCAGGAAGATGGCATTGTTGATCAATATCAAGTTACAGGGGTTTTTGGATCAGGTAGCGGCTTATCGCTGGGTGGTGGAACACTTACCATAGAGAGTATTTCACACGATGTACCTAACTCTAGTTTAGTTTGGTCGATGCTGCTTGCGGAATCCGAGCCTATATTTAAAAACGACTTCCCTAGGTTTTCGTATCGATATAAATATGATAACGGAGAGTACTCTACTTATGCTCCATTCTCCGCACCCGCTTTTGTGCCCGGTAAGTTTGAATATTTAAGCAGAGACGGTAATAATGAAGGTATGAAGGACGTGATGCGTAAAATAACGCTGAGTAACTTCCCGTCACTTACATCTAGTGCGTTCCCTAAAAACACTGTAGAAATAGAAGTTTTATACAAAGGTTCTCGGTCTAATAATATTTACTTAATAGAATCTTTTGCCTTTGACTTTAGCTCGTCTCCACAACCGGTAATTACACTAGATATAACGTCTGGGGTTTTAGGCAGAGTTATAGAAAGCGATCAACTATTAAGATTGTTTGATAATGTTCCTCAAAAAGCAAAAGCGCAGGAAATTATAGGTAACAGAATAGTTTACGGAAATTACGTGCAAAACTATGACGTCCCAAACTCCTCTATATTACTAGAAACAGCACAAGTTAATTCTACGCATACTAATGCCGGGTTTGGTATTCCTACTGTAAAAACCGATAGAGAATATCAATTAGGCGTTTCGTTTTTAGACTCTTTTGGCCGAGAATCCCCAGTATTTACTTCCAACGGAGGCGCTATAAGTTTTGATCAAGAAAATTCAAAAAAAATAAATGTATTAAAAGGTAAGCTAAGCTCAGCGTCAACCGTGCCAGCGTGGGCTACATATTTTAAATTTTACATAAAAAATAATACCCCTGAATATTACAATATAGCGTTAGACAGGTACTATTCCGCGCAAGACGGCTCTGTGTGGCTAAGTTTCCCTTCTTCCGAAAGAAACAAGCTGCAGCAGGGTCAGTACATACGTCTTAAAAAGCAACACGATACCTCAACCCCTGTAACTACAAACAATAGGTATAAGGTAATAGGCATAGAAAATGAAGCACCTGACTATTTAACAGCTGTTTCTACTGTCACAGCGGCCAATGAAGTATTAGCAATAACGAACGGTATTAAAACTGGGAATAATAAAGTTAAATTTTACGGGCCTAACCAAGGTGTCGTCCTTGAGGGCAACGGTCATGGAGTCGGAGGTGGTAATGAATCGTTTTATAACGGTTTTACACAAGGAGCATCTTTGCAATTTTCAAACAGTGCAGGCACGGGAAAATCATCTGTTTATGAAATAATGGAAGGAGGTCCTACTGGTGTTGTAGTGGAGAACAGTAATGTGATATACAGTGAATACGAGGTTTTATTAACGGAGGGTATTAAAGTGGCTGACACGTGGTTAACGTTGCTAACTAATTATAATGCTTTGCGCGCGGCAATAATAGAAAAAACACAGCGGCCTTTGCCTGAATTCCAAGGAAGATTTTTTGCAAAAATTAACCCTAATGCAACATTTACAGAAAATGTAAGTACAGCCTTTTCAAATTTAGTCCCGGATTACGTAGTGGACGACGAAAAGTCTGTAACGCAAGCAGCGCCATCATCAGCGCCTGACCCAGCACAATTATATTGGACAGATGTATATTCAGGCATTGGGAGTGGTGGCGTTCAGAATGGGCAAACAACTTTTAATATTCTCGTTGTAGGACCTTCATCCGGATATGATACCGACGCTGCTAAAATTTATTTTGATTCATTACAACCTGGTAGCCAAATTAAATTTAAACAATCAAACGGCAATATAAGCAACGATTTTTACACAATAAATAGCGTTAGTATAATTGGCCCTACATCTAGAAGTAGCAGCGGGGGAAATGGCACTTCTTATAGGAAATTTATAACATTAGATAGAGTTTATGATGACACCCTAGGTACTGTTTACCCAGCTTCCCTACAAACTTATAGAGAAAGAATAGCTCCGAATCAGGAATTGCTTTCTTCTAGTAATCCTGCGGTATTTGAAACCGAACCTGAGGAACTGGCAGATATAGATATATTTTATGAAGCCAGCGGTGCTATAGCTAAAAGCAACGCTACTAGCTTGCAAACATTATCTTGGTTTAATGCATATTCCTTTGGTAACGGTGTTGAGTCCGATAGAATACACGACGATTTCAACGCGCCTACGCTAGGCAAAGGGGTTAGGGTGTCTTCTATATTGGAAGAGCCTTATAGACAAGAACGCCGCACTGCGGGTTTAATATATAGTGGTATATTCAACAGTACTAGTGGTGTTAATAATTTAAATCAGTTTATAGCGGGTTTAAAAATAACCAAAGACCTTAATCCTTCGTACGGTTCTATTCAAAAGCTACATGCTAGAGATACGGATTTAATAACCCTGCTGGAAGACAAATGTTTTAGAATACTTGCTAATAAAGACGCATTATTTAATGCCGATGGTAATGTAAATGTAACATCTAATAATAATGTATTAGGACAAACGATGCCGTTCGCAGGCGAATACGGAATATCTAAAAATCCAGAGTCATTTGCGTCATTTGGTTTTAGATCGTATTTTACAGACAAAGCTAGGGGTGCTGTAATGAGGTTGTCAAGGGACGGCATTACAGTTATTTCAGATAAAAGCATGTCCTACTACTTCAATCAGCAATTAAAAGCCGTTACGCAGCCTCTAATCGGATCATATGATGAAGATACAGGCACATACAATGTGCGTTTAAATAACAAGCAGCTATCATTCTTAGAAACTGTAGACGGGTGGACAACGCGTTTAACCTATGCTCCTGAGGGTGCTATTTCTCTTAACACTGAATACTACACATTTAAGGACGGAGAGATATGGGAACATTCAGACTCAACTACTCGCGCAAACTTTTATGGCACGCAAGGGAACACAACTGTTACCACTATTATCAATGATGGACCGTCGAGCATTAAAAACTTTAAGACCTTATCTTACGAAGGTGATGAAGGTTGGACTGCTACAATATCAACAAAAGACCAAAACGGGGTTGTAAACACTTGGAAAGATAGAGAAGGTATATACTTTAACTTTATAGAAGGTAACAATACAACACTAAGTACTAAAAACTTTTCTACGCAAGGTATATCTACTGTATCGTCTACTATAACTGGCAACCCGCTTGTGGTAGATTTTACAAAAGATATTAATGTGTCTGTTCAAGTGGGTGATACATTGTATTTTCATAGAGGGGGCACAAGCACCCCAATAGGTTTAATACAATCATTAACATCTACTAGAATTACTGCCGCTAACTCCGGCAACAAAGCGTTGCAGAATAATGACTTCTTATTTGTATCTAAGCCTACTAATATAAGCACGTCTGGTTTAACCGGTTACTACTCCACGGTTGTAATGACAAACACTAGCGCAGAGAAAAGAGAGTTGTTCGCGGTTAACGCCGAAGCCTTTATAAGCAGCGAATAATACGTAATAATAACTTATAAACTAATTAAATATGTTCGGGGATATTTTAAGTGGTGCTGTTAATTTTGGCACTTCATATATCGGCGGTAAAAAAAGACTAGCTAGAAGAGACGAAGCCCAAGTGGGGTATGATGAGTCTATGGCTAATTACTTTGCTCAGGATACTTCTAACTTGTACTCTAATTTAGAGAACACAATGGAAGACCTAACTGTCAATACGCAAGCAGCAGATTTTGCGGCTGCACAGCAAGCACAAGGATTATCTAATATAATGGGATCCATGAGTCAGGCCGCGGGTGGCAGTGGTATTGCAGCATTAGCACAATCATTAGCTAATCAGCAATCACAAAACGCACTGCAGGCATCAGCAAGTATTGGGCAACAAGAATCAATGAATCAAAGATTAGCTGCTCAACAAGCTGGTAGATTGCAATCAATGGAAAGAATGGGTGCTGAACAGTCTAGAGCATTAAAAGCGCAGCTGCTTGGCCAAGAATTTCAGATTGATGCAAACGAGCTAGCAGCTAGTGAAGAAGCTATACAAGCAGCCAGGGCTGCGAGAACTGAGGGTTTAGGACAATTTGCGGGCGGTGTAGGCAATTTGGCTGGTGCTGCTATGGGATTACCGACTGAACAACTTGGTAAACTAGGTAATTTAGGTATTGCGTTAGGCGATGCTGGTAATGCATTAGGTTTAAGGTAATGGCTAAGCAACAAGGATCAGGAGTAGTAGCGGCGGCACGTAGAGTGTCAGATACGCAAGGTAAGTTTCAAGATGTAGGTGGTCAATTTATGACTGGCTACAATAAATCTTTGGAAGCTAAAAAAGCACGTGAAGCTAAAGCAAAAGAAGGCATAGCTAGAGCTAATGCTTTAATGGACGGGTTTAAAGATGACATTGATTACATGTCTTTTACCCCTGAAGAGGGTAAGTTAGTTAAGGATCAAGTAGTAGCTTGGAGAAACGGCTATGCTAATTTAGCAAGTCAAGCTGCCAAGATAGAAGATAAAACTAGTTCTGAATACCAAAGTTTGATGGATGAAATGAGCGGATATAAAAACCGTTTAGTTTCTTTAAAGAATAATATTGACGGAAGACAGCAATTAAAAGCTGATTTTAAAACCGAGCTTAACGATTATTCTACAGCAGGGTTTAATGACGAAGCAATAGCTAAAGCCACTGTTATGGCTGCAATGCCATTTTCTGGTGTAAACGACAGAGGCGAACTTATATGGTCTGACGAAGGTCTTGGCGAGTTTTCGTCTACTGGTTTTAAAATGCCAGCGTCTAATAAACCTGCTAAGCAAGCCGCTTTAAATATATTTAACGAAGTTGAGCGCCAGTCTAGATCGCGTGGCCCACTAACGGGAGCATTAAAAGAAGGATTAAGAAATAGTTTAAATACTAGCATTGGTAACGATGAAAACCTTTTAAGCTTTATAGCAGATAATCAGTTTGAAATTTTTAAGTTTGATGACTTAGATCCAGAATCTGATATTAATGAGCTACGCGAAACTGTATTAGATAGACTAATGAATGGTTTAGAAAGTACAAGAGGAAGTGCATTAGCTAAACCTGCGGGCGTGCAAGGTAATGGCAATGATACCAGAACATCCGCTCAAAAAGATTACGATTCAGCTGTACAAAGAATACAAAATGGTTTTAATGCAAGAGTACCTATAGTTATACAAAAGCAGAACACAAGGGTATCACCATCAGGCAAAGACTCTTGGATTGTAGAAGAATGGGACCCAGCTGAAAAAATTTGGGTTGAGAGCGCTCAGCGCGAAAGAAAAACATTAGACGGATTAATAGGATTACTACCAGTAATTTAAATAAAATAACATGCCAAAGTACTTTGATAAAAGCGGCAACGAAATAGCCTTAGACTCTTTGCAAATTGGAGCTGAAGCTTCTGATATGGAGCTGCTTGAATACATGAATGAATTTGGTTTTACCTCTGATGAGGGAAAGACAACGGTTCCGGGGGATACGACTCCACCAACGGAGCCAGAAAAGAAGACGGCCGCTGGGGATTCCAGTTTGGCCGATACTTCTTTGGAGTCACCAGAACTTACACCAGTAGATAAAGCTTTATCTAGATTAAGTGAAATAAGCATATCTGAAGAGTTTCAGTCGTTAATTGACAATATAGACGTACCTGAACAGGTACCTATGATGCAAGAACTTCCTTCTGGCATTATGGCACCAACTGGCGAGTTTTTTGAAAGGTATGCATATGAAGATTACATTGAGGACGCTAAGGTTAAATTAGGTACAGACGCTAACTTAGAAGCTATTACGGATCAAGCAAAAGCAATGTACCTTAATGCTGCTAAGTCTGATTTGATAAATGCTCAGGCAGAAGAAATATTAGAAGACTTTGACAATGAAATATACACGCCTTTAGGTAGACTTAAAAAATATTTAAGTGGTGCAATAAAATTTGGTGGTGTTGACGATGGCGAGGCTCAAAGAGCTAGGCTTAAATCTGAAGTAAAGGCTTCAAAAGAAAGAGCGCTTAATGAAATTAATAGATTAAGCAATGACAAAGCAGCTCAAGAAACTTATTTAGAAACAGCGGCAGCTGAGTTAAATACTATAGGTGCTAAATATAAAAAAGACCCCTCTTCGGTTACACCGGAAGAAATCTCTAAGTATAAAAACATAGAGCAATCATATAATAACGTTTACGAAACGTATAAACAAACAAATGAAGAGATAGCAAATACAGTAGAAACAGCAGGAACATTAGAAGAACTTGTTGATTTAACTGGTAGATCATACGACAACTTAGATGTAATAGGTGGTCGGGTAGCTTCAGCTTCTTTGAACTTTGCAGGTAACTTTTTAAACTTCGCTAAAGAATTATCACCTGAGATGATACAAGCGAGAGTTACAGGTGAAGAAACAAATGGTTATGTGCCTATGTATGCCCCAAGTGTTATGGGTAACGTAGGGATGCTATCTGTTGCAGGGGATAAGCTTGTTAAGCAGGCGGAAGAAATAACCGGTAAAATTGAAAAACGCCAAGAGCTTACTAAAGTAAAATCAGTTGAAGACTTTTTAGAATTTGGTCTTGATTTATTTTCTGAGCAAGCGGTTAATACAGCTTTAACAGCAGGTGTGCCTGTTGCAGGTTTAGGATTAGTAGCAGCAAGCGCTTCGGGTGAAAAGTTCCGTACGATGGATATTGAAATGGAAGATGGCGAAAAGTATTCTCCATTCCAATTCTATACAGCTGGTATATTATACGGGGCGGGTGAATACATTACAGAAAGAGTAGCGTTAGACCAATTCTTAGGTGCAAAGAAAGCATTGAAAAAGTCTTTTAGCCTTTCAAAAACACCTATTACTCAATCTCCAACTACTACAATTAAAGCAATTCAAACTTGGGGCACAGGTTTAAATCGCGAAGGTGCAGCTGAGCTTGGGTCGCAAATTATTGGCAATGCTGCAGATAAGTACGTTTTAGATAAAGGCGTATCGTTATGGGACGGTGTAGGAGAAGCTTATTTCTCTGGTGCTGTTATGTCCGGTTTAGGATTCGGTGCTCCTGGTTTAATTAGTGGCGTTTATTCAGCGGCAACGACGGGAAATGAAGCAGCTGCAGCGGGTAAAAGAAGTGCAAGAGTTATTGAAATAACAAATAGAATTAATAACCTGCAAGCAAATTCTGATTTATCAGATGTAAATACTCAAGAAGCGGTTAACTTATTACAAGAAGAAGCTGATGGCTTAATAAAAGAAAATTTAAAGTCAATGAAAGCTGCGGAAGCTCGCATTGATGAATTGTCGCGTTCTGACAAACGTATACTATTAAACGTTGATAGCCAAATTTGGAAAGCTAAAGGGGCTGTTGATAGAATAAACAGTAATGAAAATCTTACTGACGCTGAAAAGAAAAGCTTAATAGTAAAGCATGCTGAAACTATATCGAAATTAGAATTTCGTAAAGACGCTGTTTTAGCCAATAGCGAATCTTCAAAAAGCATTGCTAAGGCTAAAGTAATGCAAATGAGAACTGCTGCTGAAAAAGATTTAAAGTTTACGTATATAAATGGCGAAAACTTTGAAGAAGCTATTGATTTAGCTATTGAAGCTATTGATAATTCTGATATAGAAGAAAAACAAAAAGCCAGTATAAAGTCAGACATTGAAGCTTACAGAGGAGAAAAAAACAAATTTGGATTTTTAGCTGGAGCTAACCAAGGTTTCCCTATAGCTGCAACAACCGACGAAGGCGCAAAACGTAATAGATCGGTTGCCGCTCATGAAGTTGCGCATGCTACATTATTTAAAAAGCTAATTGAAGGCGACGCGGATATAATAGGCTTATCTGAAGATTTAAAAAGCTATATGATTAAAACATATGGTGATGTAGCTAAAAATAAGTTTAATCAAATTGAAAAGGCTTATGAAGGCGACTCTAAAGCAGAAATTGCGGAAGAATTAATGGCAGGTGTTGTAGAGTTATCTCGTAGGTTTGATTTAAAGTCTACAGCTAATAAAACACTACAGGGTAAATTACTTAGCCGTTGGAATAAAATAACTAAAGGGGAAGGCTTACCTACTGAAATTAAGACTGGTAAAGACGTACTTGAAGCTATTGAATCATTTAATGCTTCTTTTGACAAAGGCGAAATTACCGGTTTAGCTAAAAAAATATTTAAGGGTGAGGTTAAAGGCAAGCCCGCAGTAGAAGCCGCTATTAAAGAAGCTAATGCTAATATTAAGCTTAGTAAGGATATTTCCGGTGCGGCTGAACGAGCTAAGCAGGTTATGGATAAAGTAAGCTCTAATATGGACTTCTTTGACCCTAACTCACCTCTTATAGCTAGGGTACTTCCTGGTATGATACAAGCACAATTGGCTAAGTTATCAAACAAAGGATTACAGTTTGATATGGAAGAAGCTATTAGTGATGTAATTTTGCGGGTGTATTCCGCGGGTGATATTGCTAAGTTTGACGGTAGAGGTACTTTATATGGGTATGTTAACGGGAGAATAGGTTTCCGTATTAAAGACATGCTTAAAGGCAGTGAAGGCATTGTTGAAGACTTTAATCAGAGCGACGTAGAAGACCTTAAAGGTGCTGCTGCAGATGTTACCACTATAGAACAAATAGAAGAGCGCACAGCGGCCGAAAGACCTGAATACAGACCTCTTTTAAATAGTAGAGTAGTTGATGCTGAGGTAATAGAAGCTATTAAAAATAAAATACCTAGAATTGTAGGTACTCTTAAAAATCGTATTGATGCCCCGGTATCTAAAAATACAACAGTTACACCACTAGTAAACGAATTACGCCTTGCTTTAGGCAAACAAATTGATATTGATTTGAAAAAAGCAATGGGTGGAAAGAAAGACGGCGTACTTAGAAGATTTTTAACAAACAATAAAAAAGCCATTCTTGAAAACATGACCACTACTTATTTGATGAGCGCTTTTCCAGCGGCAATTCAAAAGCAAGTAGACGGTGTATTTACTAGTGATTGGAAAGGTAAAAAGATTGATAGAGAAACTACTTCTACAGATAAAGCCGGTAGAACTTCCGGTGCCGAAATAGTTAGACGTTTGCCTAAAGCTTCTACAAAGATAGACGATAAAACTTTTTTGTCTTTTGTTTTAGAGGAATCAGGCAATCCTATTCGTGGTAAAAAAGAATCATTAGCAAAAGCAATTGGGGAAGAGTTAGCAATAGAAATTGTTAACCAAGAAATGCAAAACCCTGAGAGTGAAATACGCCAAGCGTTTGATGCTAATCAAGAAAGATTAGATGTAGAGCTGCTTGACAACCATGTTCAAAAGCTTGCTCTTGATTTTGAAAGAGGTAATGTTAAATTTTCAAAAGGCTTTACTCGCGCAGAAGCAAGACGCAAAGAAGTTGCGTACGCATTTGGGCAAGCCATAAGTATTCATAAACAACTAGGTGAGAATAAAAAAATCAGCCTGCTTGAAGATGAAGAAAACAAAGGTACTTTTAATTCAGATGTAATTAATGCAATAAAGACGTCAGCGGCTCAATTAAAAAATCCTATAGATGTATCTGATGTACCTTTTGAAAAAATATTTGCAACTCTTGAATATTTAGAAGACCAAGGGTTATTAGAGTTTGTAGCAGAAGGACAGGTTAAAAACTCAATAAAAGAATCTAACTTACCAGTTTTCGATGAAGCATTTTTTAATGAGTGGAGTTCATTAGCTAGGTTAACGAAAAAAGCTGAAAGCGGTAATGCAGATGCAATAGCCGAGGTAGCTCAGTATAATCAAGAAGTTAGTAACGCTGCGTTGCTTATAGACCCACGCGAGGTAAATGCTTTTGGAGGTGGCGCGGTATTTGGCGATAACGATATTGCAAATGCTGCAGAATCTAGTGTTTTACAAACGCAACCTTCTAAAATGAGTAGTGCACAGCTTAATGCGGTAGAATATTACACTGCAAAAACTGGTATTGCGAGAAGAGTGGTTCAAGCTCAACAAGGTGCAGGTACTGCAACAAAAACAGCAGAGTCTGGGTTAGCACTAGATATACAGGAAGCAAACATTGCAAATAGAAAATTAGCAACGTCTGTTGCAAAGACATTTATAACAGCAGTTAAAAAAGGTAATTTGACTGAGAAAAACTTTTTACGTTTTCTTCAGCATATGAATAATAAGCATGACAAAAGAGGGTTCAGAGCTTTAGGTACATTAGAATATATTTCTAGTGGCATATCAGGCTCTCCTTATATGGAACATGTGTATCCTAATTCAGCTTTAATGTTTGATTTAGCTTCCTTAGCGGCTGATGAAAGCTTTGGATTAGATCAGTTTGGTGAATTAGATGAAAATAGTATTAATGCTTTAAATGAAATATTTAACAAAAATACTTTATGGGCAACTGATATAAATACCGCTGCGCTAATAGACAAATTAAGCAAAACAAATAAGTCTGGTATTGAGCGGATGCGCGTTTTAGATAACACTGCGCAAGAGAAAATATTCTCTACCGTAATTAAGGAAGGCACATTGCAAACTTTAAAAGACCATCTTAATAACGAAGAAAAAGTAGAAGCTTACAAGAAAAAAATAAATATAAAATGGTCTAAAGCCACTGCAGCTAAAGATATTATTGCGACCTCTGTTAAGTTTTCTCTTGAAAATCCTATAGCAATATTTATGGTAGGCGGCCCGGGAGCAGGTAAGTCTAGCGTGCTAAAAGGTTTAGATTTAACAGAAAAAGGTTATAGACTAATTAATCAAGACCCTTACTTAGAAAAGTATATAAAGGAGGCAGGGCTTGCAAGTGACGAAAAAACTTATAACAAAGAAGAACGATCTTTACGCGCTAAGCTAGGCTGGAAAGCTAGAAAAGCAGCAGAAGAAGATTTAGCTCAAAATACAGCCGCAAGAGAGAGCATGGTAGTTGATGGTACCGGTGCATCATATAAAGCTACTACTAAAAAAATGAAAGCGCTAGAAGACGCTGGTTTTGAAATTCATGTAGTGTATGTTAACACCAGCAAAAAAGTTGCTGTAGATAGAAACCGTGCTCGTGCTGAACGATCTTTAGCTGATTTTATTGTAACAAAAACATGGGACAGCGTACAAGAAAGCTCTGCTAAATATAAAGAAGATTACAAAGGCAGATTTTACGAGATTAATACTGACAACTTAAAATACGGCGAAGCATTACCTAGTGATTTTGTTAATCGTGTGGATAAAGGCTTAGAGGCTTCTGGTGTTAAGTTTAGTAAATCATTAAACAATGAGTTTAATGAAATGATTGAGCGTAACAAAGGTGTCGCTTCAGATAAAATTTATTCTAGAGTTCAAGCTACAGCGATGGGCGAAAGAAAAGGAAAGTATAAATTGTTTGTACCTTCTTCTGCTGAAGATTTCAGAGGTTTAACTTCTTATACTTTTGCAGGTAAAGGCAAGCAAGGTGAAGCTGATCAAAAGTTTTTTGAAGATAACTTCATTACTCCATATACTAGAGGGGTTGCATTGATTGAAGCCGTTAAGCAACAAATTCGTAGAGAATACTTTGCAGTAGCTAAAGCGAATAAGCAATACTTTAAAATGCTTGGCAAAAAAATTACTAATAGTAACTTTACTTATGACCAAGCGTTAAGGGTGTACATGTGGACTCAACAAGGTATTGAGATACCTGGAATGAATAAAGATGACATTAGCTTTTTAATTAATGAAATTAATCAGTTTCCAGAGCTTATAGAATTAGGGAACGCAATGCAAGTTATATCTAGACAAGATACTTGGGTGGACCCATCACCACACTGGATGGCGCAAACTCTTATTTCTGATCTTAATGGTATGACCGAAAAGGTAGGTCGTCAAAAATACTTGCAAGAGTTTAATGAAAATGTAGAGGCCTTATTTACAACTGAAAATTTAAATAAAGTTGAGGCTATTTACGGTACTCGCCATAGAGAAGCTATTGAAGATATATTATATTCTATGAAAAACGGTAGAAACCGTCCAAGTGGAATGAATAAACAAATGAACCAATGGCTAAACTGGGTTAATAATTCTACCGGTGCTATCATGTTCTTTAATATACGCTCTGCGGTACTACAAACCTTATCCGCTACTAACTTTATTAATTGGTCAGATAATAATCCTGTAAAAGCAGCAGGCGCCTTTGCTAATCAAAAGCAATTTTGGTCAGATTTTTCAATGATATTTAACTCCGACAAACTAAAACAACGTCGTTCTGGTTTGCAAACGGATGTTAATGAAGCTGAAATTGCTAATCAAGCGGAGGGTTCTAAAGATAAAGCATCAGCTATTATTGCATACTTATTAAAAATAGGTTTTACTCCAACTCAAATTGCGGATAGTTTTGCTATTGCAATGGGTGGTGCACCGTTTTATAGAAACCGTGTAAATACTTATTTAAAAGAGGGCATGGATAAAGAAGCTGCTGAAAAGAAAGCTTTTGAAGATTTTAGTAAAACAGCGGATGAAGCGCAGCAATCTTCGGATCCTTATTTAGTATCACAAGAACAGCGTAGCCCATTAGGACGTCTTATACTAGCATTCCAAAATACTCCGATGCAGTATACTCGTTTAATGAAAAAAGCAATGCAAGATATTGCTAATAGAAGAGGTGACACCAAATCTAACATATCAAAAATTATTTATTACGGAGCTGTACAAAACTTTATATTCTCCGCGTTGCAAAGTGCTTTATTTGCTGTAATTCCAGGGTTTGATGATGAAGAAGAGTTGGACGAAAAAGCACAAGAAAAACTTCAACGTAAAAACGATACTAGAATTCTTCGTATTGTAAATAGTATGACGGATTCTTTACTTAAAGGTAGCGGGGTTAGAGGTGCTGCATTAGCAACAATTAAAAATACAATTACAGAGTATTTTAAACAAGAAGAAAAAGGATTTACTGCTGATCATACTTATACTATTCTTCAAGCATTAAGTTTATCACCGCCTATTGGTTCTAAAGCTAGAAAAATATATTCTGCTATTCAAAGCAATAAGTTTGAAAAAGATGTGTTAAAAGCACGGGGTTTTGATATTGCAAAAGACGGAAGAATAAACTTAAGCCCTGCATATTCTATTATAGGTTCTTTAGCTTCAGGTGTTGCAAACATACCTATGGACCGCTTAGTTGATTTAATCAGTTCTTATTCTGAATCTTTAGATGCAAGAAACACAATATGGCAGCGTATAGCATTAGCACTTGGCTGGAAGACATGGGATGTAGGCGCTAAAAACGAAGAGCACGATCTTATTAAAACAGAAGCAAAAACTAATCGCAAAGAAGAAGGAAAGGCTAAAGCTAAAGAAACAAGAAAAAAATCGCGAGGCACAAGAGAAGACCGTGCTGCTAGAGCTAGAAAAAGAAGAAAATAAAATGAAATTATCAAATAATTTAAGCGTCGCTGAGGTAATTAAATCAACTACAGCAAAGAGATGTGGCATCAGTAACGAGCCTACAGTAGAGCATTTAGAAAATTTAAAGGCAATTGCACTAAACATTTTCCAACCAGCGCGTAATTATTTTAACAAACCTATTTGCGTAACTTCCGGATACCGCAGCGAAGCTCTTAATGAGCGCATTGGTGGAAGTAAAACCTCTCAACATTCCAAAGGTCAAGCTCTTGACTTAGATGCCCAAGCATACGGCGGATTAACCAATAAAGAATTGTTCCATTATATATCAGAGCATACTGATTTTGATCAGTTAATATGGGAGTTTGGCACGGAAGAAGAGCCAGATTGGGTACATGTTTCTTATGTTGATAACCAAGCAAACCGCGGGGAAAGATTAATAGCCTACAAGAAAGAAGGCAAAACAAAATACAAGTACTTTAAATAGCATGGCAAAGGAAATTTCAGAAAACACAGTAGTAGGGCTGTCCCTAAAAACTTTAGGCGCTATAATAGCAGGTGTAGGAGTAATTACGCTCGGGTATTTTGACCTACAAGCAGGTATTGAAGAAGCTAAGCTTTTACCACCTGCTGAAATTGGTAGAATGGAATACGATCTTAAAGATCAGTTAATCCGCGAAACAATAATGAACACACAGAATGACGTGGGTGATATTAAAAAGCAACTTGACAAAATAGAAGAAAGACTATTTGAAATGAAATAACATGAAAAAGACAATCCTTTTATTAATCGCATTTACACTCTGCTCGTTTGCTTCTAGTACTATTAGCAAGCGAGGTATAGTTTTAGTGCATTACAACGCGGGCTTTAACGCTGCAAACAATTATGTAGATGTTGTTAAAATTAAAGACGCTAAAATATTCAAAGCTACCATTGATGGTAACGCGACTCTTAAGCAAGACGAGCGCATAAGATCGGTGCCGACTTTAATACTGTATAAAAACGGTAAAGAAATTATGAGATGGGAAGCGGGTATTAATTTGTCTTTAAAGCATATAGATTACCGCGAAATACAAAAGGAAGTTGACCAGCTAACAGGAGCTAATAAGTTTTAAGCATGAAGAATATACTTATAACATTTTTTATATCAACCTCAGCGTTTGGGCAGGGATTGTTAAAGTACAGCACGTTGTACACCAGTGTGTACGGAGCGTCGCCAATGGAAGCACAATCAGAGTACTTTGTTTCTCAAGGTGGGGACCTAATGGATATAACCGTTGAAAACCCGTTTGATTACAGATATACATTTGGCATCCGCCGTGTAGCCCGTTACGATTACGAGAAAAGACAAAACCCATTTTACGATGGCCACAATCAGTCTACAACCTCTTTATTCGCAACCGTTGGTGCTGTTGAGGGGTTTGAGTACTTGGCTCAGTTTGATCGCGGCAGACAGCAAGGCAATGATTATATAAACCAGCGTTACTTCCTTAGGTACTTAGCTAACTATTGGATGGTAAAAGCAGAGCTGTTTAACCAAGGGCTAGTTAATCTAGATTATACTCAAGTTGAAGTAAGAGGTAGACTGCACGTTGGTGAAGTTGATTTTAGCTTAGGCGTTGCAGCAAGACAGCACCAAGCTTATGGCTACAACCCTATTGCGGAATATTTAGTTAACAACCAATGGTGGGATTTAGTGCGTGGCATGGGTTATGAAGATATTTATTACGGTATTGACTACGATAACGACGATGAAGTTGAAGAAGGTGATTGGTATTGGCTAGACCCGGATGGCAATAAAGTTGCAGATACTGATCTTGATTTTAGAAAGTATATATATGGTGATATTGTAAACGCATACAATGCAGAGCAGCTATCAGGTATTGGTGCGCTTGGCTCTTTATCGGCCATAGTTGGTATTGATTACTACCACTATTCAGAAAAATTTTGGGTGCACTCATGGGCAAGTATGTTGCCCTGGCACATGCATATTATAGGGGATCACGAGTTTTCCTACGAGCAATTTGCAGATGAGCTAGAAAATACAAATCATTTCATACCAGGTCAATGGATTGACTACAACTTCGGTGGGGTTATAGGCTACAAAATAGGATTGAACTGGGGTATATTTGCAGAAGGTGAGTATATGAAATACTGGGATAAAGAAGTGTTTGAAATAAAAGCAGGTATTAATTACCAATTTAGATAAAAACAAAAAAATAAAAACAACATGGACTACAAAAAATCACCATTTAAAATGGCGCCAAAGTCGCCGATGCTAAAAGCATTGAAAGGAAATCAAGGTAAACTACCACAGCAATTGCAAGATGCAATTAAAGCTGCACCGGAATCTCCGGCTAAGCAAACTAAAGAATACAGCGATAAAGGGACTAAACTAAGGTCCAAAGCGGAAAAAGCGAGCGATAAAGGCCGTAATAAAAAAGCTGCAAAATTAAATGCTAAAGCCGATAAGTACGATAAAAAACAAGTATCAGGGCTTATGGGATCTTTAGAAAAAGGAGGAGCTTTTAATACTAAGTCACCTGCTAAAAGCTATAAAAAATAATGGCCGGCTGCGGACCACAACGGTTAGGTAGCCCGTTAAAACTTAAAGATGCATGCTATCATAAAGTGAAAGCACAGTATGATGTATTCCCCTCAGCTTATGCTTCTGGTGCGATCGCCAAATGCAGAAAGAATAAAGGAAAGAAAAAGTAATATGTATACTCAAGACAACTCGCCCTTTAAAAAAGTTAGAAAGACTAAGGAAGGGTTAGCTCTTAAACGTTGGTTTAAAGAAGACTGGCAAACACCGAAAGGTAAGAAAGGTTACAGCAAAGGAGACAGCGGCACATTTAGGCCGACTAAAAAAGTTAGCGGTGACACGCCAAAAACTTACGCTGAACTTAGCCCGTCTGATTTGGCAGCAGCTAAGAAAGAAAGAAAAGCAAAAGGCAGGGTATCTAAATACGACAGGTCTGAGTTAAAGAAAAACAAAAAGAAATAAAAAAAGGGGATCCAATTGCGGGTCCCCTTTATTGTTTACATGATATTTAAAAGGCGATCACCCTTTTCTTTATCTATTGCTCTAATCTCATAAAGCAATTCTTGCTCTTTAGCGTAAGCATCACGTCGTTCTTCTCCTGTAGATTCTATACCTAGATTAGTAAATATAGATGCGCACTCCTGCAGCTTTTCAT
>Ga0206682_10001549_pt1 | contig 22502 bp, 36 predicted proteins | sample M240m12015metaG_FD_155444 | JGI IMG/M metagenome (GOLD analysis project Ga0206682, IMG submission 155444) | Ammonia-oxidizing marine archaeal communities from Monterey Bay, California, United States - M2 40m 12015 | ecosystem: Environmental > Aquatic > Marine > Intertidal zone | place: USA...
TGTCACAGAAATCAGCAATTCCCTGGTCGAGATCAAATGCCCGATGATGCGAGACATTGGCGAAGGCGCGGTCCCAGAGCATTACATGCCACAGCTCCAATTGTGTATGGATATATTGGACCTCGAAGGTGCCTATTTCGTTCAGTATAAGCCGGCACTCTTCAACTGGCCGAATCCAGAGGAGTTTGTCGTGACCCGAGTCGAGCGCGATCGCGAGTGGATGGTGCAGAGTCTCCCCATCTTTAGAAAATTTTGGGACGATGTCGAATACTACCGCCAACATTTGGACGAGCTTCGCGCAAAGATACCCGCGAAGAGGACGCGAGCGAAAAAGATCAAACCACCAGCAGAGTGCGCATTCGTTGAAGCCGACTCGGAGGACGAGTGGTTTTCTGACTAGGAATTTTAATCTCAACATATAACATCAAACAAACAATGACGTTCATTAAGCGCGGTATCAAGAAGATTTCCAACACTCTGGAGAGTGGTGTTTCCCTGGTCGGCTCCAAGGCGCAGGTGTTCCATGGCACCGCTGTGAAGACCGCCGGTGGTTTGCTGAAAGGTGACCTGTTTAAGGGTTCCGATGGCAAGATCAAAAGCAAGAAGGCGAGCGCGGCGGCCAAGAAGAGCTCTAACCTCGGCGCGTTCAAAAAGGCGAAGGGTTCCAAGGGATTCCAAAAGTCGCCGAAGAAGGGTAGCGTCGAATACAACAATAATTTGTAAGCGTATGATAGCAAGCACAACATGAAGCAGGAAGAGTTGCGTCGTAAATGGGAGCGATGCGTCAAACAGACTAAAGAGAAGAAAAACATGGATCCTAACTCGTGGAAGCCGCGCGAATCGGGGGCGCTCACGAGAGAGATACTGGCGAGATTCACGGCACAGATGATTAAGGGTGGTAAGTAAATACGATTACAGCTGGAATTGGAATCCCTTTAAACGCTCCGGTTCGAATACGAGGAGCTGGTCGAGACACCAGGTGACACCAAACATACGATTCAAGAAATAGACAGACGGTCCGAGTTCTACGATGGCCTTCCCTGAATTTCTTGAATAAAGACCGTTCACGAGCTCGTCGTTAAGCCGCGTGCGGTCGGCCCCCTTGAAAGCTTCGGCTTTCATCTTGTTATCGACAGTGCCCTTGACCTTGACGCGAAATTTCGGCGGGTGATCGCCCGTACTGAGTTTGATGTTGGAATTGAACATGCCCTCGAGTTCCTCGCGCGTCTTTTTCTCACCGAAAATACTTTCGGATTGTCGTTCGACCTCGTCGATGACCTTTGATTCGATGGCGCGCACGGCGTCGTAAAACCGTTTGATGTAGCTGTCCTCTGTGTCGTGATCATTCAGAGAGAAATCCAGGTTGAATTTTTGTGGGCCGACCTCGCCCTGGAAACAACTGACCCCAAATGGCATATACATGCGAGGAATCTGCATCCGCGCCGGGGTATCGTCCGTCGTCGTGATGAGAATCTTCTTGTTGCGATAGTCATGGAACTTGATTTTATCTATGTCGTCGAATTTCAACATGCTCGCTTCGTGTTTCTTATTAAAATCTTATCTTTAAGCCGAGCAAGTCTCGCACGTCTCTGGTTCAAGACTGAATTGGATTGCCTTCGCGCGAGGTTTGGTGCGCAAATAGTACATTCCAGTTTTGAGTGAGGCCTTCCAGCTGTAAAAGTGCATCGCCGTCAGCTTCGCGTAAGTCGGCTCCTCCATGAACAGATTCATAGACTGACTCTGATCGATGAAATGCGCTCTGTCGGCCGCGTGATCGATGACACATTTCATACTGATTTCCCACACCGTCTTATAGAGCGCCTTGATGTCGTCGGGAATGTTCGTGATGTTCTGCACCGAGCCCCCGGCTCGAACAATCAGGTCTTTCATCTCTTTGGACCAAAGGCCTGCGTTTTCTAGGTCACGAACCAGGTGTTTGTTGATGCAGACAAACTCTCCAGCGAGCACGCGCCTGAGGTAGATGTTTGTGGTGTAGGGCTCGAAGCATTCGTTGTTTCCGAGAATTTGAGCCGTCGAGGCGGTGGGCATGGGAGCCACGAGGAGTGAGTTTCGAAGCCCCTTCGTCTTCACTCGCTCTCTCATGGCGTCCCAATCGTAGAGGCCACTGTACCGCGCGGGTGTCGGCCACATGTCCATTTGCAGAAACCCCAAACTCGCCGGGGAGCCATGGAAAGATTCGTACGGCCCGTCTTTCTCGGCGAGTTCTGAACTGGCTTCTAATGCACCGTGGTATATGGTCTCGAAGATGGCGGCGTTCAGCGCGCGCGCCTCTTCAGAGTCGAAGGGATACCTTAAGAGCGCGAACGTGTCAGCCAGTCCTTGCACACCCAGACCAATCGGTCGGTGCTTGAAATTAGAGTTTCTCGCCGTCTCGACCGGATAAAAGTTCTTGTCAATCACCTTGTTAAGATTTCGCACGAGTACTTTGACCATCGCGTGCAGAGACGCGTGGTCAAACGCGCCATCCTCGATGTATTTTGGAAGCGCCAACGATGCGAGATTACACACAGCGGTCTCGTCCTTGCTCGTATATTCCGTGATTTCAGTGCAAAGATTCGAGCTTTTAATCGTCCCGAGGTTTTTCTGATTGGATTTTCTGTTGATGGAGTCCTTGAATAGAATGTACGGCGTCCCCGTCTCTGTCTGTGCGCGCAACACCGCCCGCCACACGTCCTGCGCAGGAAGCGTTTTTGTCGCCAACCCAGCCGCCTCGGCTTCTTCGTACGCACGCTCGAATTCCTCTCCGTACAATTCAGAAAGTCCCTTGACCTCATCTGGACAGAATAGGGACCACTGTTCGTTCGCTTCGACTCGTTTCATGAACAAATCGTTCACCCAAAGCGCGATGAAGAGATCGCGGCATCGCGCCTCCTCTTGACCTTGGTTCAACCTCAGCTCGAGAAAATCGAGCACGTCCGCGTGCCATGGTTCGAGATAGATCGCGATGGAACCCTTCCTTTTGCCAGCTTGATTCACGTAGCGCGCAGTGGAATTAAACACGCGCAACATTGGAATTATCCCATCACTCGTTCCATTGGTACCGCGAATGTGCGAGCCACGCGCTCGTATGTCATGGACGTGCAGACCGATACCACCGGCAAATTTGCTAATCTGTGCGCACTCCTTGAGTGTGTCGTAAATCCCGTCGATTGAGTCGCCCTTATTCGCGATGAGAAAACAACTGCTCATCTGCGGATTGATGGTTCCACTGTTGAACAAGGTGGGAGTTGCGTGAATGAACAAGCCGCGCGACATGCACTCGTACGTCTCGATCGCCGCGTCCAAATCATCGCCGTGAATGCCCAAAGCGACACGCATGAGCATAAACTGAGGCGTCTCCACCAGACGACCGTCTATGCGCTGCAAGTACCCGCGTTCGAGAGTTTTGAGCCCGAAATAGTTGTACTCGTAATCTCGCGTGGGCGCTATGGCATCCTTCACGCGCGGCTCACTTGCGAGTGCCGCGATTTCATCGGTGACGACGCCCGCGATGCGGAGCTTGCGCATGGCGGCGAGAAAGGTTCCGCACGCCATCTTGTGGATGTTGGAAGCGGTGATGCGACTCGCGAGCGTTTCATAGGCGCGATCTGTGGTGATCATACCGATCGCAACCTCCGCGCTCAGCACATCGATCTCCTGAGTTGTGATGAGATCGTACATACTACTAAACACCTCCTGCGCCACTTTCGTGGCGTCCACGGTACCGCCGATCGGCGGTAAAACGGGGTCTTTGACCAACTTGGAAATCCTGCAAACGACCTTGTCATATTTCACGTTTTCAAGTTGACCTGTGCGCTTCGTGACGCGCATGCTGTAGACTTTTCTGAAAAGTACCTTTTAAGCACATTTAAAATCTCGCGAACGGACGGGGGTTGGACCAACGGTCTCGTATTTACGCGTATCTTGTAGTAAATAGGAATTATTGTAAAAATTCCCATACACACCAGCCTTGGAGACCGGCGCGTAGGACGCGACGAAGCACGTCGGTGGCGTGCACCCAGCCTTTGCCGGGCTGTAGTCCTGGTTCTTCTCCTTCGCTGCGAAGGTCTCGTCGAAATCGGCGGCGGCGAGACGCATATACAGTTGACTGAGAATTTAATTTCTCAGCCAAAAGTACAGATGAGCAGTCTCCAGACGATTCGTCAGACTCCGACGCCACTGAACACGCTCTACTTTTCTGGGTTCAACGCGGCCGTGGTCAATCGCGGGATCCGAGAGAAATTTCGACAAATCTCGGGAATCGCAATCGATTATCAGCGTGAAGAGGACGTCTTCGCTCTGATGAGAACGGTCTTCATCAATAACGCCGGCAACCACCACGAAAACGTGCGAACGCAAGTTCGCGCGATGAACGCTCAGGTCGTGGATCTCGCGGTGAAGCAGGTGAAAAGCGGTGTGATGCAACACATTGAATACCTCCGAACCATTGATTCGCCCCTGCAGCCATTGGCGCAGCCGGTGAACACGTCGACGGTTGGCAAAAAAATGACATACTCCAAACAGGTCGGCATTAATTAGTTAGTATAAAGGGGTGCCATCATCAACATACAAGATGCTCAACGCATACAAATTTGAAACAGAAAAACTGTGTCGATCGAAAGGGTGGAACGACGTTCCCGTAGAAAAGGTGTGGTTATTGCTGTCAGAGGAATTCGGCGAGCTCGCCAGTGCCGTCAGGCAGCATCAACGCGTTTTCAGAAAGACCAATCTGAAAAAGGAGCGCGGCCAGGACGTCCGCGCGGAGATGGCGGACGTCTTCTCGTACTTGTTTCAACTGAGCGCCATGCTCAAGGTGGACCTAGATTTGATGTGGCGAGAACACAAGGTCAAAGTCGAGACAAAAAAATATGTCGCGTATCAGTAAGGCAGCGTCACCATGTCAACGGCGATGCTCGATGACGATAACGCGATGAACAAGTGGAATCCGCTCGTCCAGGAAAACACTCTCTCTGGCAGCGTTTCGCGAGCTGGGAATCCGGCGAGCTACACGGCGGGCACCGAAGATGTCGGTTGGTTGGTTCCGGATAAAGAACAGAGTATCGCGTGCTCCCTGACGCGAACCATGGGCGATAAGACGATCGATTTCTGTTCGTCGAGACCCATGTGCGATCCCAAAAGACGCCTGGAACCGCATCGCAACATCGATCACGGTTTCGAAGACGCGCTCGCTCGGGTGAAGATTCAGGGCACGCAGTACGTCGGAAGCGGTTCGACGCGACGTATCGCGAGCCGTGTGGCGCGACATGGGTGGGAGAGATACAAGGAGGAAATTTTAATGCTCATCATCGTCATCGTTCTGCTTCGATACATTTCAACACGCTAAACAAACGTCCAAGACGCGACACATCATCGCATTCATCGATGAGGTCGCGAAGCGCATCAATCATGTGCTTCGCTAGCTCATTTTGCCAGCGCGAACGCGTATCGATCCACACGTAGAAGCTCGGCTCTAATATTCGCGCACAGTGAATGATGCGCAGCCGCTCTTTCGTCGACAGCCCGTACTCGAGAAGGTCGTCGAGTGCCAACTCGCACTTACGCCTCACGACCTCGAGCGTTTGAGTCACCATCACGTGTAGAAAATCGCTGTAACGGATGCTCTGCGATTCGGATTTGAACGAGGTCCACGTACCTTTCGCGCGGCACTGAATATATTCACGAAAATCCTGGTATTCATTTCCCTTTTCCACGTACTTTGTGTATAAAACGTCTATGTAGTGTAAATCACTCTCAACATCAAACACCGTGCAGACCTCTTTAAGCGTAGCTGTCATTGTGTTTCGTCGTCGCCGCTTCTCTTTAACCCCACAATCGCACGCCACCACCATGTCGGCGGTGACGGCGACGCCGCCGAAGCCTTTCTCGTCTCTCGCGAACAGTTCGTTCAGTTTCCTCTTGACGATTGACGCCTTTCGCGAGAAATTTCCAAAAGAGTTCGCGAAGCCGTCTTTTCTTAAGATCACCACGATGACGATAACGTCGAAACTGAACGTCGACCCCACGTTTCGATTAGACACGCAGAGGATCAAGGATAGGCTGGCCCGGTACGGCACGATGCGCCTTCGGAGGGTCGATCGCACGGGCGTGGGTCCGCTCGAGTGGACTCTTCAGGAGAACAACTTTATGAATCAATTGACGCTGGTGCATTTCAACGGGTACTCGACGAAATCCGTGAAAGTGTTTCCGAATGGTTCCGTTCAAGTCGCCGGGTGCTCCGACCTGTTCGATGCAAGGCGAGTCATCACCCAACTGCGCTGGTTGTTTCGGCGAGTGCTGCGCATTGCGATCGAACCAGATGATTTCACAGTCGCCATGATCAACAGCAACTTTTCGCTCAACCACACGCTCAATCTGAACGAGGTGACAGAGCATTTCCTATCCTACCCGCGAGTGTTTTCGACGTCGTTCGACCCGGATCGATACTCGGCGGTAAAGGTTAAGTGGAAGCCATTTGACGAATCGCGCGAGATCACGGCGAGCGTGTTTTCATCAGGGAAAATCATCGTGACCGGGGCCACCACACTGAAACAAATCGCACACGCGTATCATCAGATAACAGACACGATCAACGCCCGCCCGGACTTACGCGTTTCGAGGACGGAGGAGGTTGAACTGTTTGAAAACTTTTTAGGATACGACGCGCGGGAGCTCGTACCGTTCTTGAAAGCGAATGGGTACAGGTCGTGGATCGATACAACAGAAGACCGCAAAATAAATCTGTAGTAAATGTATAATACATACCAACATGAGCCAAAGATTGGGTATGGCTGACGGGCGCGCCTACACGATCAGCACGTCTTCTCAACTCTTCAACAACTACTTGATGCGCGAATCCCGCATTCCGCTCGAAAACAATTACGCCTACCGACAATTGCTTCAAAAGCAAGGACCGTCGCTCATTAACAGCGTGACGGCGAAGGTTCAAGGCGACACGCAATGCAATGAATTCCACACCCCGCTCGTGAAAGTGAAGGGCCACTATTGAGTAAAATACTGCATTTTTAATTCACATTTTGTGTCAGGAGAAGCTGTCACAAAATGGATGAACTCCCCACGTGTTCGATTTGTCTCAATCCGGTCAGGTCGACACGTCATTCGAAGCCTCTACGGTGCGGACACGTTTTTCACAAACACTGCCTCGACGCCTGGTCGAAAAAGCCAAACGGGCACACGTGTCCGACGTGCAGACGGGTGTGGGACTGTTCGAAATACACGGTTAAATTTGAAATAATCAACAACTACACGGCCGTTTCGAACACACAGGTGCTGAATCGCCACCAGGTGATGAACGTTTTCGATGTTTTCGAACTCACCATGAATATGGAAGAGGAAATTGATTTAGAGGCTCTGTTCGAGGATGTTGGCATCGATATGGGCGACTTAGAAGACGTTTTTCAGCCCGAAACGGCGGCGTCTACGGGGCCAGTTGAGACCAGTTCGAATACCTTTGTTCCGAACACAGAAAGCGCCGCAATACCGTGAATAGTTCAGTCCAGGGTACGCGCGGCTCGCTGCGCGGGGGTCTTTGATATACCTCCCTCGCGCATCCTTCAACAGAGGCGCGGTGGCCCACCCTCTCTTGTGACTCCATCCGGCGCTATGGATTCGAATATTTTTACCGGGCTTTAACTTTCCAGTCTTCTTGTCCCTGCCGTTGTGTTTGGTGACGGCCGCGCGCACGCGCGTGACTGGCATTCTGAGAAAACGAGCGATGGAGGCGGCGGTATCCCCCTTTTTGATTTTCCATTCAATCTGGGAATGCTGCCTATACCAGTGGAAATCACGTCCCGGTGCAGTCACCAACATGACTTTGTAGTGCTCCGGGCGACACCGCTTCGACGCTTCGACGCGATAGACTTTCTTTGGATTGTCAGCCAACACGCGCTTGATCAAGTCTTTGCATTTTAAGCTCCCTCTTCGGAGACTGTTGTTAGAACTGCGATTCCCAGGAGACGACTTTTGACCGCGATACGATTCGTAATCTCCCATGGCGTATGCGTAACAGTTGTTACTGCCAATTCCCTTGTTGCTCCCCCACAGACGATGGGTGAACAAACGCTCACCACCGCTCAGGGGGAGTCGTCGTGATCGGTTGGTTTTGGTTTTGCGCATCCTGTATTATGCGGAGAATTTTCTCAGCGATCAATATATACCAACCATGCTTCGCGACGTCCTCAAGTCCAAGTCCAAGTCTGAACTCGTCACGGAATTCATCGTCATGATCGTGACGCTCCTCATCTCTACGTTTTTGCTTCGCTTCATGTGGAACAAGAGCCTCGCGCGCCACATTAGCATCTTGAAGCCGATCAGCGGTTTGAGCGACGCCTTCTTGCTTTCGTGCTCTCTCGCCATCCTTCGCGGGTGCTAATAATCAAATCAATCAAAGTTCTTTCTTCTTTCTTATTAAAATGAATGCATTCAATTTACTAAGAAACCGCAGCGCGTTTCGGGAATTTGTTTTTTCGTTGGTGACGGAACGGTCCCGTCCGTGTCCGTCGCTTAACATGCCGAATGCCCTTTTGCCCGTCTAATGTGCGTTGTCGTTGCTTGCGCATGACGTTGCGAACAGGGCTACACACCGGACAACCGGCATCCTTGCACGACGCGTGATGCTCCAACAACTCACGCGTCGCAATGCAACGCGGGTAGTTGCATGACGTGCGCGAACACGTCAACGCGTGCTCCCAAAGTTGCTTCGCGGCGTGGCAGTTCGGCGTGATCGGGCATTCTCCGACAGCCGCTTGGCACTTGCTCGCGTGACGCAAGAAGAGAAGCCATCGTTGCATCTTGACGATGTACGCCTTTCGCAAGTCAGCGTCATTGATGTCCCGCCAGGGATTTCGCTCCAATTTCTTGGCTAGCTCCGATTTCTTGGCTAGCTCCGATTTCTTGAGACAAAGACGCTCCTCTTTCTTTTGTCGACACGTAGGACACAACCACGTTCTTCCTTTCGGCCCGATCCCTTCGGTCAGCCCGACGCACTGATAGTGAAACCACGCGATCGGACATTCGTCGTCGTCGCACCTGATCATATGTCCGAACGAGACGCGCTGACAGAAACAATACGTCGGCTCAGGCACCGTCGCCGTCGTCCGCGCAACCAAACATGCCATTGCGTGCGTCGTTTTGTGAGGGCACCCACTTACTTTCGCGCGAAATCTGATGCATCAAACACGGACCTTTTTTTCATGCATCAAGTCTCGCGCGAAAGTAAGTGGGTGCCCTCACAATTCGTGTGGTATGACCAAGCCTTTTACTACTGGCTCGGACGCGTCCTCCCTAGTGTCGATAAATTTCATCATATCTACACGAGAGATGAGATGTGGAACATGCTCTACGAGCACGGGACGTACGGGCCTTGGGAACTAGCGATAGAATTTTAGAGCTCGGTGTAACCCACGCTCCGTTGTCCGTTCGGGGTTTCGACGACCGGGAACGCCTTCATGTTCTTCGGACACGCCCCGGATTCGCAGTCGACAAACTTATGCGGAATTCCCTTCGATTTCAAATAGTCGAGCTGGCGTTTCGTCCAGCCGCACGACATCGTACCGTACACGACGACACCACCCTCAACGTCGCTCGCGCGAGATTGGGCAAAGTAGTAATTGTAGACGAGCGCGGCGGCGACCAAGGCGAGAATAAGCTTAGTGGAACGTTTCATTGTATTATATTATAAAAAAGGATTTTTATTCATCGATTAAATCTTCGTCGTCGACAAAGTCACCAACGGCGGTGGTCGATTTCTTGGGCGCCGGTGCGAGGCCGGGCACGTCTTCGAACGCAAACGACGGGAGCCGCTCTGATCGGTCGAGGAGCACTTGTTGCAAACGGCACGTGACACCGATTTTGTTATCGATGACCCAGCACGACGCAACGTCGACGATGGCGAGACACTTTTGTCCCTTCTCGATTGACGTGAGTTCCACGTTTTCGCGCGACATGTTAAACGTCTCAGGGACGAAAGAGCCGTCTTGGTTCGTCGTGATTTTGAGCTTCAACGTGTCGGCGTAGTCGTCCTTGCCCGGTCGAACGATCGGTTTGTACAAGGCCTGTTTGACCACGTCCTCGTTGAACGTTTTGCCGAGCCACTCTTCTGAGTTTTTCGCAACTTCTTTGACGATCAGATCGTCGAGCTCCATGAGCGTCGCGCGGAGCGCCTGGGCGTCGTCGTTCTCGGTGTCGAGACTCAGGTCGAGAGACCACGTCGTCTTCCCGGAAGAATCATCCGTGTAGGAAGAGAGACCGTACGGCGACCGTAAGAAGGGCAGTTGAAGGTAGATTTTCTTGCCACCGCTCTGGAGATAGACCGTTTTGTTTCCGATCTTACCCTTCTTCATTCCAGAAAAGGTGACGGATTTCGGGTCGAATTCGTGTGACTTGATAATTCTGAGCGGCATTTTTGAGTAGTAGTGGTTGTACTCATTGATGATGGCTTCTCTCTAAGTATTAAAAAAAAGTGTTGGTCTATATCAGATGTCGTCGAAATTCGGGGGGTTGATCATCGCGCTGGTGTGCGCGTGCGTGTGCTGCATGATGATCGTATCTAGCTCTATGGGTGCATATTATACGTGTACTCGAGGCTCTCTCGACCCTAAAGATTACGACGCGGATGCGTGTTTCAACAGCGAGAGTCTCGTGCCCGGCGTGTCCGCGCGGTACGTCCGTCTCCAGGCGACGCGCAAGGACTATTTGAACGTCAGCGAAATCATCGTCGTCGATGAGACTGGTAAGAACTGTGCCATCGGTAAAACGGTAAATAGCTCGAGCGTTCACGGCGAAATTCCGACGAAAAACGCGACGAGCGGACTCGGGACGCTCAACATGGCGCACACGAAAAATGAGATTGACAACGAGTATCTCGAGGTGGATCTCGGGGAGGAACGCATGGTTCAGAAAGTCATCGTTTTGAACAGGGGTGATTGCTGCAAAGAACGAATCAAGGGGTGTTTCGTGACGCTCTCGGATAAAGATAAGACCGAGTTGGCGCGGAGTAAGGAAATCGAGGACGTGGACGAAGCCTACGTGTGGGCTTCCGACGCGCTCGAACAGGCACCGTCCACGCTCAAATACAGCGAGGTGGACGGCGAGTTACTCGGTCAAGAGGGTATCAAGGGTCAGTTTGTGAAAATCATGCAAACTCGCAAAAATGTCGTCATCAATCTGAACGCGCTCGGCGTTTTCACGGACGATACGACGAACGTCGCGCGGGACAAAACTGTGACCGCCAATTCGGTCCATCCCGCCGGGCCGATGAAAAAGTTGACGGAACTGAACGAAACGGACAAGGGGCATTTCGCACACACGAACGGTCCTGCGAATGTCAACGACTGGATGCTCTGTGACTTGGGCGAAGAGTTCAAAATCAAAGCAATCACGCTCGTCAATCGTAAAGACTGTTGTCAAGACCGCGCGGTTGGTATTCAAGTGCAAATTTTAGACAAGGATAAGAAACCGATCGTGACAACACCGAAAATCGCGGAGAATAGTCCAGGGTATCGCATCATGTTCGTGAGCGTCGACGAATGCACGCTCAACGAGTGGTGCACAGCGCAAGGTGAATAAAAATGCCCGCGTAGGATAAGAGGAAATGCCCAAAACGCGTCGATCGACCGCGAAGGCGACGAAAGTGAGTCGTAAACGGAGCACGAATAAGGCGTGCGCCACCATGAGTTGCAAGATTGCCAGGTGCTCATCCGTGATCAACTCGTGCAAAAGCATGGTCGCGCTTGACGCGTTTGCAGAAAAACTCGAACGTCGATACGAGGCTCTCATCGCGAGACTCGCTCGAGCCGTGAATGCCGGTCGAACGAATCTGTTCATTTCCAAAATTTTGGCAGAGCTGTATCCAGTGTCGGTCTCTCTCGATAAGGTTCAGCGCAAGCACGCGGCGGTGAAGAAAACGTGCGTGCACGGCAACCCAAAAGGAAAGCTCTGCCGCATTACAGCTTTCATTGGTCGATCGAACAAGGTCGGCGGCCGGAACACGGGCAGAAGTCGAATTTTGGCCCGTCATTCGTCGAGACTCGCGGCCGCTGCTCCGGCGACGTCGAGGCGACCGAACAACGCTACCGCGCGAAGACGTGCCATTCTCAATGCCATCGCGAAACGGTCGGTTTAATAACCTCACGTAGCCATATACATACATGGCGCATTCGATAATCATCACGGATCACACAACGCCAGAGGATATGGACAACTTTTTCGCACACGCCTGGAGACCGCAAAAGCCCGTACGCTTAATGATTGACACGACGCAGTGTCGACTCATCACGCTCAGGCGGGCCATGCGCATGAAGCATGTGTTGGAAAAGCACCGCGCACATTCGCGCCGACTCGTTGACGAGAGTACGATTCTCGTATCCAATCGAGCGACCAAGTTTGTGATTCAGGCGGCGCTACTACTCTTCAGGTCAGAGAATCCCGTTCGCGTGAAGGTGATTTAAAATCGACTCATATATCAGATGTTCCTCGTCGTCATCATAGGACTCGCGTGCTTTTGTTGCGTTTTGGTCGTGGCACTGATATCGTACTTTTACATCCAGGATACGGAATACGAGGAGGAGGAAGAAGACGAATTCGATTTGTCGGATTTACCAGAAATCAAGGGACTCGAGGCGGCATTCATACGCGTCGAGGGCAAAGGGAACCTCGGAATTCAAGAGGTCCAGGTTTTAGACAAGATGAGTCGTAACGTGGTCAAGGAAGGCGCGGTCGACGTGCAATCGCAGAGTCAGGGCTTCATCGAGGTCGATCTCGGTAAACTCACGGCGATAGAAGCCGTCGTCCTCGTCAATAAAAAACCACCGAACTCGGGACTCTCGGGGACGAAACTCCTGTTCTTCAAGGAGAAGGGTGGCGAATCGTTTCAAAAGACAAAGGAAATCGAGAGTGGCGACCACCCGGCGTACGAGTACGATTGGTTGGCACGCAAGTGGCGCTCCGGAAAAAATCATCCTTATGAAAAGTACGGCTACACCGCGGATGGCGCGAAAAAATAAATCTCAGGTTAACTCATACATACAACAGCATGGGTGGTTTGTTCAAAGATTGTGGGTGCGGTTGCGACGGCGCGAAGCAACAGAAAAAGTTTCAAATCAGTCTGCTCGCGGCGCTCGTGTTTTTCATCGTCGCGAACCCGCAGACGTACATTCTCGTCAGAAGAATTCTTGGGAGTCGCATCGCGACGCCGAACGGAAACCCGACCGGTCTCGGATTGGCCGTTCACTCAATCGTTTTCTTGCTCATCACTTGGGGTCTCATGAACGTGACGCGCGAAGGTTTCGAACCGGCGCCGGCGCCGGCTCCGACCCCGGCGGAAGAGGAAGAGGAAGAGGAAGAGGAGTTCGAGGAAGAAGAAGAGGAATCCGACGAACCCGCCCCTGCCCCAGCCGATGAAGATGAAGAGGATGACGAGGAGGAGGACGCTCCCGCGCCATCCGCCAAAAAGCAGGCGGAAAAGAAGATCTTAGAAGCGCTCGAATACCAAGCGGTCGATACTGGACTCCGTTTCGGTAGCTTTGATAGCTCAAACGAACTCGCGGGTCCGGCTCGCAAGCTCAAGCCGATGCAGTGTGGCTGCCCGGATGGCACGTCGATCGTGGTCAACCGCAAGTAAATTTCTCAATGTATCGTAGGCATGAACGTAAACGAACTGAAACGTCGCCGCAACAAGGCGGTGCGACAGCGCAACAAGTCCCGCACGACTGGAAAGACTTACAAAAACAGGCGTATGGCAAAGAAGGTCGCGGCTCACAACGGCGCCGCGAAAGCGAGGGCGCGCGTGAATAAAATGAAACAGCAGCGCAAGGCGCCGAACAAAAAATCGGCGGCAATCAATTTTAACCGTATTCGCAAGTCACGCCAAGCGAAGCCTAAAAGCAGCTGGAGTCTCTTTGGCTAATTTTTTTGAGCGCGTAATGTATGGTGAAGAAGCAGTCGCCGCGTAAAATCAAACTCGCCGAGTCGGAGCGCGCGCTGAGAGACATCAAGAAGAAAGTCAGTGCGTGGAAAGCGCAGTTGGCCGAATTAGATAAGGCTACGCACGCCCTGAACAAAAACTTGGGGCGTTTGATGCGCGTGCGGGGCAACAATGCAAATCCCGTGATCGATCGCAAGATCAAAGAGGTTGTGAAACAGATCAACGCCGCCTCAAAACAGTACGAAAAGGTCGGTAGAAATTAAAATGCCGTGCTATCATATACAGAAATGGTTTCGAATGTCGAGCAATTGAAGAAGCTTGCGAAAGTCTACAACATTAACCTTACGTATGCAGTCTCGGCGCCCGGGGTGCCAAGAGGATCGCGTCTGCGCAAAAAAGCATCCCATCTTTTGAGAGATATTTACAGAGAGGCGAAACGATGCAAAGGCATGTTAGCACAACCTGAACCGAGGAACTGGGCGTATGCAAGTATGAACAACAAAAAAGTACGTAACGGAAAAATCAAGCGATCAAGGTGTGTGAATTTTCTCAAACAAACGAAGAATTTGAGAAACAAATACAACAAAAACCCTAAATACAAACGAGGAATTTGAGAAACAAATACAACAAAAACCCTAAATGCAAAAAATAAACAATGAATTTTACTACGCGTTTCATTAAACACGCGCGGTAAAATTGATTCACTTACTCCGCTCGCTCCTCGGGGGTTTGCAAGAGGTACATGACAGCGAGAAAGATGAACGTCGAAAATAACGCAATCTCGACGTCCGGGACCGCGCTCAGAGCGATCGCGAACAATGAAAGGAAACTAAACACCTTCGATTCGAACGCGCGCTCCAAACGTTTCGGGATTTTAAGCGCGTTTCCACTAAACACTCCCTGGTACAAAACGATGAGTGTGAAAACGAGCGGAACGCGAATCCAGCTCTCGAGCCACGCCGACCCGAGACCTCTGAACGCGTTGACATATTTAGGACGCGTTCCAGCGGCATAATGATTGTTGGAGAGCCGCGATACCATTTGTTACTGTATGTAAACATTAAAATTCCGCGTCAAACTTGATCTCGTCAATCGTATCGTTCATCTTTCCATACTCGCCCACGCGCTTCTCAAAAAAGTTGGTCTTTCCCTCCATACTTATGTTTTCCATGAAATCAAAGGGATTCTTCGAGTTGTATATGGGTGGTACCCCGACCATTTTCAAGAGTCGATCCGCCACGTATTCAATGTACGCGCTCATCTTTGTTTCGTTCATCCCAATGAGGGCGCAGGGAAGCGCTTCTGTGATGAAGCTCTTCTCGATCGCCACGGCCTCGCCGACGATGGCCCGGATGGTGGTCCCGTTGGGTTTGTGACGCAACATTTTGAAGAGTTCAACCGCGAACTCCATGTGTAACCCTTCATCGCGACTGATCAGCTCGTTGGAAAAGCACAGGCCGGGCATGAGACCGCGCTTCTTCAGCCAAAAGATTGAACAGAAACTGCCGGAAAAGAAGATGCCCTCGACACACGCGAACGCGAAAAGGCGCTCACCGAAGCTTTTCGACGAATCGAACCACTTGAGTGCCCACTGTGCCTTTTCGGCGATGCAGGGAATCGTGGTGATGGCACCGAACAACTCCTGCTTTTCGCGCGGATCCTCGACGAGCGTGTCAATCAACAGCGAATACGTCTCACCATGGACGCCCTCGTTAAACATTTGGAACGCATAGAAACACCGAGCTTCGGGTATCTGCACCTCCTCCCCGAAATTGGACATGCAGTTTTCCAAAACGATACCGTCGCTTCCAGCGAAAAAGGCGAGGATCATCTTAATGAACCGCTGTTCGCTCTCGGACAGTTTCTTCCAGTCCGCGAGGTCGCCCGAGAGATCGATCTCCTCGGCGCTCCAGTTGCTGTGTTGCGCTTGCTTATATTTCTCCCATAGATGTGGGTACGTGAGAGGAAATACGGTGAAGCGCGACTCCGTCGGGTGCAGAATTGGCTCGTAATCGTTTTCGAGCCAGTCCTCGAAATCGAAGAATGTGCCTATGCGCTTTTCGCCGTTGAACACCTGTGGAAACGCGTCGATGCGGGAGCCGACCTTTTTCTCGAGTTCGTCCCGTCCGATCAGTATCTTCTTGTATTCCACGCCGTTTTCAGTGCACAGTCGCGCGGCTTCGTCGCAGAGGTTGCACCCCTCCTTTGAAAAAATTTCAATCATCACCCCCAAGTAAGTGAATTGTGCTGATATTTTTTTGGTTCTCTCTTTTAAGCAATGATTTTGAGTAGCATCAAATCATGCGATATACAGGAGAGTGACACAGTGAAGATACTCGCAAAAGAGGATGACATCGAAGAAGAAATGTTCGCGCGCGTCGCGATGAATACAGGAAACGTGCTCGGCGTGCACTATCTATACCCGACGACGAAGCTCTACAAGTCGGCGACGTGCTATCGCCTCGAAGATGAAATGCAACCGGTGAGCTTCGAAAGCCTCACAGTGCATTACCCCAGCGGAACCTTCGAAGACGCGTCGTTTCGTCGGGTCAATTCCACACCTGAACTGTGGGCATCGCTCGACGAAATCAACGAGGACGAAGAGTCGGAAATCTGGTCGGAGGAAGAGGACAGTGACAGCGAGGATTCGCTAGATGGATTCATCGTTCGCGACGAAGACGTACCGGAGTCCGAGAGGGCTGCGCGACCATCTGACGCGCGGGACATCGACCGCGCGTGGAATGAATGGGAGCCAACGACATCAGGAGGAAAAAGGTATAAAGAAGTGGTTAATAGTATTGAAGAAAGAATCAAACACTTGAACGACGCATGATTCAAAACGCGTGGGCCGATCTCGAGCGCGCGTCACAAACGCTCACGGACGAAAAGCCGGCGACGATGACGCAATGCCACCCGCTGGTTTGTCGAGAGTGCGGCGGCGCAAAGGTCGTCACGCCGGAGGGCATGCCCACGTGCACGGAGTGCGGGCTCGTGGATATGCAGACTATAGACGAGACCAAAGAATGGAACAACAACTTTGGCGAGGACGGGAGAGGAGCCACGTACGCTCAGGATCCCGCGCGCTGCGGCACGCTCACTGCCGACACGGAACTCTTCAGCCCGGCGTGGGGACAGAACACGGTCATCGCGACGCGGTACGGGTCGTCGCACGCAGTCAAACGCATGGCGAAGATCAGTTTCCACCAATCGATGAATCACCGAGACCGCGCGTTGTACCACGCCTACAAAGAAATAGAGGAGGTGTGCCATCTTCTTCCCGAGAACATCGTGCGAGAGGCGAAAGTCATTTGGAGAACGTTCAATGAACGCAAATTAACACGAGGCGTCGTGCGCAAAGGCATCAAGGCGAACTGTGTGCTGTACGCGTGCGCGAGGGCGAAGGTATCACGCTCGAAAAAAGAGGTGGCGGATTTGTTCAAAATTCAGGCCGGAGACGTAAGTCGAACGGCCGAGATGTTTAAAAAGGTGATGTTTTCTAAACTCGGTTCGCGAAAGAACATCGGCGACCACGTCACTACGAAACCGAAGGACGTCGTCGTTCGACTTTTGAATAATTTTGACGTCACGCGCGAGGATAGATTCAAAATCATGAAGATCTGTTACGAAACCGAGCGGTGCGTCGAACTGATGAGCAAAACGCCCAAAGCCGTGGCGGCGTGCGTCATATACACGGTACTCAACAAATCGGGGGTGATGAAGACTGAAATCACCAGCGTGTGCGACGTATCGCTGCCGACGCTCAACAAAATTGAGGGGACACTGAAATTGTACTTAGAGACGAATGTAAAATAAAAGACATAGATTGCGCGCAACAATGAAAACGGTATTTCTCGCCACGCCGTGTTATGGTGGTTTGTGTCTCGAAAAGTATATGATCGGAATCATTCGTCTTCAGCTTTTGTTGATGCGGAAAGGAATCCAATTGATGATCGATACCACAGAGAACGAGAGTCTGGTACACCGCGCGCGCAACGTGAGCGTCGGGCGTTTTATTCAGAAAACTGAGGCTGATGTGTTTTTCTTTATTGACGCTGACATCGATTTTGACCCGGAGTCTGCGCTTCGTTTAATCGAAAGCAAACACGACATCAGTGTGGCGTGTTATCCCAAAAAAGTTGTCATGTGGGACCAAGCCGCGCGGGCGTTGGAAAACGGTGACACGCGCCCACCAAATCTGCTCGCCTCGAGTCTCGTCGTCAACATCGGTGCGAATCAGCGTTCGGTTCAAGACGGGTTTGTGGAGGTCTTGGATGGCCCGACCGGATTCATGGCGATCAAACGACACGTGTTCACAAAACTCGAGGAGGCGTACCCAGAGTTGAATTGTGTCAACGACCATCAAAATGCCGATTTCAAAACGTACCACGCGTGTTTTGACTGTATGATTGACCCAGATAATAGGAGATACTTGTCCGAGGATTACGCGTTTTGCCGCCGTTGGCAAAAAATTGGCGGGCGGATCTGGGCTGATACGCGCACGACCCTTGGTCATGTCGGAAATCTTCCATTCATCGCGTGTTTAAATGATCGGCTTAAAGCTAAAAAGCGTGTGGAAGCTACAGGCGTCGACGATGAAACTCGTGACGCTCCTCATCAGTAGGAATAAATCGTGTCATGTGAAAACCATGCACACCGTGCTCAAACTTAACATCCTTTGTCTCCAAAATGGATTTGCCAACGAGATCATGTTTTGCCCGGACGATCCATACGCGAAGGCGGACACGATTCAAAAGATTTTGAAAGAACGCAAAGATTTGGACCGTCTCCTCTTCATCGATTACGGCGTGCATATGGATGAAGCATCTCTCAGAGAGACCGTCATGAGTAACTACGAGGGGTGCGGTATGCTTTGCTTTCCGGGTGCCGTCGAGGGCATCGACTGGGAACAGTTTACGCGTGCCGTCAGGGACGACACGGACGAACCCAACAATCAAAAAGGTCTGAACTTCGACACCGAAATCGGGCCGCGTAAGATTGCGGAGAATGTCTACAGTGTGAAGCAAACGGCCGCGCGAGCGTGGATGATGCACGTAAAAAACGTGCGCAAAAAGCTCGTCGACAAACCGATCGCGCCCGGTCTTAAAATGTTCGAGCGCCTTCGCGATTCCGGTGTGAAAATATATGCATACACGGATGCAAAGCTCACGATGACGTATACCCACGAAGCTATGTCTAACATTCTAAATGCAGCAGGTGTTAAAGTAACGGCTTAAAGAATAACAATGTAATCACAATATACTACACCACACCACTCTGTGCTCATGGAGGACGACACACCACTCCACGAACACTGCGTCGGTTTCATTCAATACGCCTTCGGGTCGAAGCCTGGGGTCTTCCCAGGCTGTCAACCGGTCTCGATCGAACGAAAGCACTTTCCAACGCTGAAATCGAACGATTACGTGGTTTGCGAAAAGACGGACGGTGAGCGCGTATTCATCGTATGTCTGCGCGTGCAAAATAAGAATAGGGCGGTTTTGGTGAACCGGGCGTTTCAAATTACGGACATTTCACACCTGAATCTCCGTCGCACGGCGTACGCGGGCTCCATTCTGGACGCCGAGCTGTGCGCTGACGGAAAGATCCTCGTGTTTGACGCGCTCGTAGTCGATGGTCAGCGCGTGAGTCATCTCAATTTCATCGAGCGGTTTACATACATGGATGCGTTCTGTCGAGGAATTATCGTGATGTCGACGGACGAGTATTTGATTAGTGTAAAGCGGTTCTTCCCGGTTCACGATTTCGGTATCTTCCAAGACGACTATTTGCCTCAACTGGAGGCGAATGAGGTTGACGGTCTCATATTTACACCGGTCGATTGTTCAGTTTTGACTGGCACGCACGAGACCATGTTCAAATGGAAGCCGCGCGAGAAAAATACGGTCGATTTCAAACTGAAGCGCTCAAAGACCGACGCGTGGCGTTTCCATACACAAGAGCGTGGGAAAGATATCTTCGTGCAAGAGACGGACCAAAACGAGCCTTGGTTTGAGGAAGGTATCATCGTGGAGTGTGAGCTCGTTGGGGAGGAAAATTGGCGCGCACTGAAGAGACGGGACGACAAAACGCACGCTAACTCGCGGAAAGTGTACTATCGAACGCTGGTGAATTTGAAGGAGAACATAGAAATTCAGGAGTTTAGAGAGTTGTTTCATTAGATTTGTAACAATCAATGCGAGGTCTGATCAATCTTGCCAACACGTGTTATTTTAACACAGCTTTGCAATGCTTGCTCCACATTCCGCGCATCAGCAATCATTTCACGGCGACCCCGTACGACGGCGAGTGCGAATTCACGAAACTCTACTCATCACTCGTCGCCGAGTATTGGAGAGCGAGCGAAAACCCGAAGGCTCTGCGCACTGAAAACCTCGTTCGTGCGTTTCAGGGTCATTTCAAAAGGTTTACAGACGATGAAGAGCACGACGCACAGGAAGCTGTGCTCTGTATCATCGACATTCTCGAGCGCGCCGTTCCCGAGATTAAGCCGTGGTTCTACGGCACAATGCGTAAAGAAACCATTTATCCGGGCGGAAAGACGACGTCCGATGAGATTTTCAGCGTTCACATCCTCTGCGCGAAAGGTAACGATATCAAATCGATGCTCGAAGAATCGGTGAAATACAACGTTCTCGATGATTTCGAGGACGACTCAGGGAAGAAGCACCACTGCGCGACGACGCGTCAAGTCTTCGCGGAAATTCCGCCTATTTTTATGATTTCGTTTGACAAGAAGGTACTCGTTGACATCGTTGAGCGAATCCAAGTTGGTGACGAAACGTTCCGTCTCGTCTCGAGCGCGATGCATGCGGGCGCACAAATGCAGCGGGGATCGGCCGGGCACTATACCGCGATGGCAAAGCACAAAGGCACGTGGTCTTTGTTCGACGACGAGAGTGTCACGGAGTTGAGTGAAATGCTAAGTCGCGCGGGTCACTCACTTTTGGTGTACATAAAGATTTGATGCGTACCATAAGAAAGATGCATGACATTCGTGACATCACAGATAAAATTCACCCGATCGTCGAACAGTTCAAGAATACCGAAGATGTTGAAATCGAGTTCCGCTTGGGCCGACACAATGGCAAATTCTACGACACCAATGTAGGTAAAGATGTCTGGGAGCGCGTGCTTCAAGGGTTGGAACAATACGATGGCTGGGAAAAAGTGACGAAGAAGGAGTACGATGCGTTTTATAATAGTGAGCACGGGGTTCGAATCACAATGGATACCGAGGGTAACCAAACAATGATTCAAAAGATCAAATTGGCGACCGAGGATTTCATAGGGTCGAGTGCACCGCTCGACGTGCGATGTGCGGTTTCGCGCGAACCGACCGTCGAGGGAACCTTCACGTGTGATCGAAAAGTGAGTAAGATTCGCCACTCGTTTGTTCGCAAGAATTTGAGCATCGATATGACTCTGTCGAACACTCTCACAGGAAGCGAAGACCCCGATAACGATGACCCGTACTCGTACCAGATCGAATTGGAAATCTGTGACGCAGCGAGTTTATCTGGGTGTCCGGATCAACTTTCCAATATAGTTAACAAAGTGAACGATCTATGTGTTCTCATTTAATAATAACAATGCGTCTATTCTGTCTACCATCGCCCTCTTGTTTTCCTCGGTATACGTAGCGTACTTCGCCTTATTGTCTGCTTCTAAAAGCATCTGTGAATTGAGCCAGTGCCAACAATACTTGTTATCCTCGGGCAGATTCCACGCCTTGCACGGTATGATTTCGTCGATACTCGTCTCATCTTCACGCGTCGGCATGCGACCGTACGTATACACGAACGTTCGCGTGAGGTACGCGTGCCATTCTCTTGGGCACACACACAAATCGTCCACCGCACGCGTTGGACTTTTTGATTTCAAGGCGCCGTTTCGGCGAACACGTCGAAGGTGGATAGCGTGACTCATGGGACTACATATATTACATTGTGCGCGTAATTTGCGCGTGCCGGTAGACCACGTGTGTTCACAATACGCAGAGCCACCACATTCACGACACTGTACGCGTAGTTTATTGTGTTCACAGAACGCGCTCCCACCGCATTCACGACATCGCGCGCGTAGTTTCCCATGTGTGCAAACTTGGCTCCCACCGCACTCACGACAGTGCGCGCGTCGTTTTCCGTGTGTACAAATTTGGCTCCCATTGCATTCACGACATTGTGTGCGTTGTTTTCCGTGCTCACACATGCTCCCTCCGACGCGAATGCCGTGAATTTCGCCTATAAATATACACATTTCTGATTTACAAGATGCTACCTGCCTGTCACACGCGCAGTGCATTTTTCGCTGCCTGCTACAGCGTTTCAAGTGAAACCCATGGTCTTCGTAAGACATGCTATTTATCCATTTGCCGTTCTCTTTAAGCGTCTTCTTTAAACCTTCTGTGTAGAATGGTGGAAATGTCCAAATATAGACCATCCTCGATCTGCTCCTTGTGCTCGTCGAGCTTTGCCATCGTTTTGCTAAGATCTAAATCATTCAAATACGCCACGCGCGCGCCATCGTCGGTACGCGGAAATCC
>Ga0206682_10001551_pt1 | contig 22495 bp, 24 predicted proteins | sample M240m12015metaG_FD_155444 | JGI IMG/M metagenome (GOLD analysis project Ga0206682, IMG submission 155444) | Ammonia-oxidizing marine archaeal communities from Monterey Bay, California, United States - M2 40m 12015 | ecosystem: Environmental > Aquatic > Marine > Intertidal zone | place: USA...
TGGGGATGAACTATTAGGATGATTTTATTTACAGCAGATTGGCATATTAAATTAGGACAGAAGAATGTACCACGCTCTTGGGCATGTACAAGATATCAGATGTTCTTTGAACAAGTGCAGGAAGCAGTAGATAATCATGAAGTTGATCTTCATATCATAGGCGGGGACTTGTTTGATCGAGTCCCTTCTATGGACGAACTTACTTTATATTTTGACTTTGTTAAAAGAACACAAGTAAGAACAATTATCTATGATGGCAACCATGAAGCCACTAGAAAAAATAATACTTTCTTTGATAACTTAAAGAGAGTAACAAATGAACTTAATCCACTAGTAAGTGTGATTACGGAAACATACTATGAAGATGATTGGTGTATACTGCCTTACGCAGATTTACATAAAAAGAATAGTATAGAAACTATAGATGCAGAGTATCTATTTACTCATGTGCGTGGAGAGATACCGCCACATGTACAACCTGAAGTAGATTTAGAAGATTTGATAAGTTTAAAGAAGTGTATGCAGGAGACTTACATGCTCACGAGAATACTCAACGAAATATTGTATATCCTGGCTCACCAATGACCACATCTTTCCATAGAAACAAAGTCCGAACGGGGTACTTAGTTATAGATACTAATACCCATCATTTTGATGAAGACTGGTGCTGGACATGGCATGAATTTGATTTGCCACAGTTAATCAGAAAAACTGTCACCGATCCAAATGAGATGTTACAAACAGATTTTGACCATACTATCTATGAAATAGAAGGAGATGTACAAGACTTAGCACAAGTTAAGAACTCCGATCTACTCGACAAAAAAGTAGTTAAACGACAGACAGATGCAACATTAACCTTGACTAACGAGATGTCAATGGAAGATGAATTAAGTATATATCTGAAAGAGATTTTGTCTCTTGATGATGAAAAAGTAAAAAAATTAATGGGAGTTTTCAATGATTATTCTACAAAAACTGAAATGGGATAATTGCTTCTCTTATGGAGCAGACAACGAATTAAATCTATCAGATGCGACTCTAACACAGTTAGTCGGTACTAATGGAGTAGGTAAATCTTCTATACCTTTAATATTAGAAGAAATATTATTCAATAAGAATAGTAAAAATGTAAAGAAAGCGGATATAGCAAATAGATATGTTAACAAAGGGTACGATATTAGTCTTGATTTTACTGTGGACAGTGACGTATACAACATTACTGTTATACGGCGTTCTACACTCAAGTGTAAGCTAACAAAGAACGGTGAGGATATATCTTCACACACAGCTTCTAATACTTACAAAACTTTGGGTGACATCTTAGGTATTGACTTTAAGACTTTTTCACAGTTAGTGTATCAAAACACTAATGCATCGTTGCAGTTTTTAACTGCCACAGATACAAACCGTAAAAAGTTCTTAATTGACCTGTTAAAACTAGACGACTATGTTTCTTTCTTTGAGACATTTAAAGAAGCTGTAAGGGCAAATTCTAGTGATGTTACAGTCATCAATGCGAAACTTGCAACTATCTCAAAATGGTTAGAAGACAATATTCTCGAAGATAGTTCCATACTTGATAAAAAGGATTTACCATTTTACTCGGAAGAGAATGAGAAGTCTTTACGTTCTTTATTAGTAGAACTTGAAAATATCACTGAAAAGAATAAAAAAATAAATCTCAATAATCAACTTAAACACCAGCTTGCTGATATAGATTTGCATGAGTACAAAAGACAACTTGCAAAATACGAAGAAGAAAAAGATACTAATGATGCTGTTTCTTCTGTAGCAACTTGGAGGTCTGAGATGGTTCATGAAGAAAGAATGCTTACCAAGTATCAAAAGTTACTAACCTTAGACGATATGGTTTGTCCAACGTGTGAAGGGGAAGTTAATGAGATGTTTGTAAATAGTATGATAAAAGACCATACTGATAGACGAGACAATTGTGAAAGATTCACACAGGAAGCCGCACGAAAGTTGCAAAGGCTAGAGGAACAAAATGCGATTTATAGGACAGCCGAAAGAGAAGTGGCTAATTGGGAAGACCTCTACAGGTCTATCGACCACAACCTCACGACCACAGTCCTCTCAGAAGATGACTTACAAGAACAAGTTGGTAATCTTAGTAAAGAAATTACCAGTGCTAAATCGGTTCTTCAGGAAGTAATCAGCGAAAATGAAAAGAGAGAAAGACATAACACCAGAGTTGGAATTATACTCGAGCAGACTGCGGAGTTTCAAAGTCAGCTTGATGCACTTCAATCTGAACTATCAGGTAAAGAAGAACACTTGGCGGCACTTGAAACGCTTAAGAAAGCATTTTCTACCAATGGATTATTGGCATACAAAATAGAATCTTTAGTAAAAGAACTAGAAGTTATGACAAATGATTACCTAGCAGAGTTTAGTGATGGTAGATTTAGTATCAATTTTGTTGTTACTAACGACAAACTGAATGTAGAAGTATCAGATAATGGAAACATTATTGACATACTAGCTCTATCTAGTGGAGAACTAGCCAGAGTGAATATTGCGACATTAGTTGCAATACGAAAACTCATGACATCTATTAGTAGAAGTCAAATTAATGTCTTGTTCTTAGATGAGGTAAATCAAGCCTTAGATGAGCAAGGTAAAGAGAAAGTAGTAGAAGTTCTATTAAAAGAAGAGAGACTAAATACGTATCTAGTGTCTCATGGTTGGACACATCCACTACTAGAGAAAATAGAAATAATAAAAGAGGATAATATATCATGTTTAGATTCATAACCAAATGGTGGAATATACTAGTCGGCAACGACGTAAACAGAGATGGAAAAGTAGATATCAAAGATAGTCTTGCTAAAGCAGAAAAGAAAGCAAAGATAACTACTCAAAACATCGGGGAATAATTTAGTTCTTGACACGAGTTGAAAAACCTGTTATAATATACAATATTGGAGAAAATATGAAAGTAGAGATTTATAGTATACCAAACTGTTCTTACTGCAAGAAGGCTAAGTTCTTAGCTGACCATGTAGACGAAGTAACAGAGGTATCATATAAAATGATTGGCAGAGATTTTTCTGCGGCTGATGTTCGGGATAAGTTTCCTGGAGCAAGAACATTTCCACAAATACTAGTAGACGATAAACATATCGGTGGCTATGTAGAACTGGAGAAGTTGATTGGTTAACAGTAGACGTAAAGGTCACGATGCAGAGATTAAGGCTGCAGCTATGCTAAAAAGAATTACTGGTCATGAGTTTGTACAGACTCCTGGTAGTGGCTCTGGTAAAATAAAAGGGGACTTGATGATAGAACACAAGAAAAACCTCTTTTGTATTGAGATAAAACATTATAAAGATATGGGATTCAATCATAAAATATTCACTCAAAAGAGTAATACGTTTGTGAATTGGTGGTCTAAACTTTGTAAGCAGTCTCAAGATATGAACCAAGAGCCGTTACTTATCTTCAAAGAAAACCACTCGCAGTGGTATGTGGCAACGACAAGAAAGCCACTTTACAAAAAACATATGTACATAAACTGGCTAGGGTGCTATGTCACTCTTGCTGATAAATTTTTAGAAACACAAGAGGTAAAATTTACAAATGGCGATACAATTTACGAGCCATGGAAAGCCGATCCCGAATGGGAACTTATTGATTGTTGATGGACTCAATCTAGCTTTTCGATGGAAACACCGAGGTAATACAGATTTCGAGCATGAATATGTAAGAACTGTACAGTCTTTGGCAAAGTCCTATAACTGTGGGGAGATAGTCGTTTTAGGCGATGGCGGTAGTAATTACCGTAAGTCTATCGACCCAGAGTACAAAGCAAATCGTAAGGAACGATATGCAGAACAAACACCTGCTGAGGCAAAAGAATTTGAAATGTTCTTAGCAGAATTTTCTACTACACTTAAAACTTTAAAACGTAAGGGTTATCTTACACTAAAGTATGCTGGAGTAGAGGCTGATGATATAGCCGCACTTATATGCCAAAACCGAGAAAACATAGGTGTAGATGAGATATGGATGATATCATCAGACAAAGACTGGGATTTACTAGTCGATGAAAAGATCAGTCGCTTTTCGACTGTAACAAGCAAAGAAACAACACTACTAAACTGGGATGAGCATTATGACTTTGACCCTTACTACTACTTGACTTACAAGGCGTTGACAGGGGATAAAGGAGATAACGTTCCTGGTGTAGATGGTGTCGGACCGAAACGTGCAACTCAATTGATTGAGCAGTATGGAGACGTCTTTGATATTATGGCGAGTTTGCCACTAGAAGGTAAGTACAAATATATTCAGAACTTAAATGAGTTCGGAAGTGAAGGACTAGAAACTGGTGTAAAACTCATGGATTTAACATACGATGTCGATGCAGCAGTGCTAGGACATGGACAAGAAATTATAGGATTGGTAGAAAATTATGTCAGTGAAGATAGATTATAGTAAAGATTCTCTCTTGGATGAGTTCGCACATGCAACTCTAAAAGATAGATATATGATACCAGGTGAAACATCACCTCAAGAAGCTTTTGCTCGTGCAGCAGAATGTTTTGCGGATGATGAAGCTCATGCCCAAAGATTATACGACTATGTAAGTAATCTGTGGTTTATGTTTGCGACGCCTGTATTATCAAATGGAGGTACTCGTAGAGGATTACCGATAAGTTGTTTTTTAAATTATGTAGAAGATAGTAGAGAAGGTATAACCGAACATTTTACGGAAAATGCTTTCTTATCTTCTTTTGGAGGGGGTATCGGAGGTACTTGGAGTGATGTTCGTTCATCTGGAACAAAGACATCAAAAGGCTCAGAAAGTACTGGAGTTGTCCCTTTCATAAAAGTTGTAGATGCTGAGATGTTGGCATTTAGTCAAGGAGTAACTAGACGGGGTAGTTACGCAGGATATCTACATATGTCACACCCCGAGATAGAGGAGTTCTTAGATGGAAGAAAACCCACGGGGGGAGATATTAACAGGAAGTTTACTAATCTTCATCATGCTGTTGTTGTACCAGACACTTTTATGGAGCTAATCCATAAAGCAACAAAAGAAAAAGATTTTGATGATAGTTGGCCTTTAATAGACCCTCATACAAAAGCAGTAGTTAAAACCGTAAGTGCTAGAGCATTATGGGTAAAAATACTACAAAACAGAATGGAAACAGGTGAGCCTTACCTAATGTTTGAAGATGCTGTTAATAATGATTTACCAGATTTTCAGAAAAGAAAAGGATTAAAAGTACATCACAGTAATTTATGTAGTGAGATTACTCTTGCTACTGACGAAGAAAGAACAGCAGTATGTTGTCTTTCTAGTGTAAATTTAGAGTACTATGATGAATGGAAAGACCATGGATCATTCATCCCTGACTTAATCCGTATGCTAGATAATGTACTAACATACTTTATCGACAATGCACCAAGCCAACTCGAAAGAGCAAAGTTTAGTGCGCAAAGGGAGAGAAGCGTAGGATTAGGTGCAATGGGATTCCATGCGTACTTACAGAAAAATGATATACCATTTGAAAGCGGTCTAGCTGGTGGTATAAACATGGAGATGTTTTCATACATCAAACACAAAGCAGACCAAACTACTAGATACCTTGCAATAGAAAAAGGTGCATGTCCTGATGATGATACAGCTTCTGTAAGAAATGCTCACTTATTAGCGATAGCTCCTAATGCAAGTTCTAGTATATTATGTGGCAATACGAGTCCAAGCATTGAACCTTTCAGAGCTAATGCTTATACGCAGAAAACAAAAACAGGAAGTAACTTAGTAAAAAATAAATTCTTAGATGTACTCATCAAAGAAAAAGTTAGTCCTGAAATGTATGAAGAAACTTGGTCTACTATTGTTGCAAACAAAGGAAGTGTACAACATCTTGATTTTCTAGACGATTGGAAGAAGGATGTATTTAAAACAGCTGTAGAAATAAATCAGTCATGGGTAATAGAACACGCTTCAGTCAGACAAGAGTTTATCTGTCAGTCTCAAAGTGTAAATCTATTCTTCCCACCTGATGTAAACAAAGCAGACTTACATAACGTACATATGTTAGCATGGGCTAAAAATTTAAAAACATTATATTACTTGAGAAGTGAAGCTATCAGTAGAGCTGATAATGTATCTAATCAAGCTAAAAGAGAGATAATTTTTGAGCAATCAGATTGTCTAAGTTGCGAGGGATAAATGGCAAACTTATTAGAAGAAAGAGAATATTACAAACCGTTTGATTACGGGTGGGCATTTGAAGCCTACAAAAAACAACAACAGATGCATTGGATGCCTGAAGAAGTAACTATGGCCGATGATATTAAAGATTATAATAAAAATCTTACAGAGGATAATAGACAGTTAGTAGATAATATATTTAGATTTTTTACACAAGCAGACGTAGATGTTTGCTGTGGGTATGCTAAACACTATCTTCCTACTTTCAAAGCACCAGAAGTAAGAATGATGTTAGTATCATTTGCAGCTATGGAAGCAGTACACCAAGACGCATATTCATCTTTGTTAGAAACATTAGGTAAATCTGATGATATCTATCAAGAGTTCATGGATATACAAGAGATGGTAGAGAAACATGAGTACTTATCCGATTTTAGTATGGACACTCCTCACAATATTGCCAAAACTATGGCAGTATATAGTGGGTTCACAGAAGGAGTACAGTTGTTCTCCTCGTTCGCTATACTATTAAACTATCCTAGACATAATCTTATGAAAGGAATGGGACAGATAGTAACTTGGAGTATTCGTGATGAAACACTTCATGTAGAAAATGTATCAAAACTTTTCAGAACATTTATATCAGAGAATCCAGAGATCTGGACAGATAAACTAAAGTATGAAATCTATTGTGCTGCTGAAAGAGTAGTAGAACTAGAGGACAAGTTTATTGATATTTGTTTTGATAAAGCAGAAATACCTGACTTAACAGCAAAAGAAGTCAAAGAATATATTAGATATATTGCTGACAGAAGACTATTAGGTTTAGGTATGAAAGCTATATTTCATAGTAGTGTAAATCCTTTACCATGGATCGATACACAAGTAAACGCAGTTGAGCATACCAACTTTTTTGAAAACCGTGCTACAGAGTATGCTAAGAGTAGTACACAAGGCAATTGGCAGGACATATTTTAATGGCAACAATTACAATAGATGGAATTGAACACGATTCCGATAACTTCAATAAAGACCAAAGAGCTTTACAACATGCAATAGGATTCTGCGATGCTAAATTAGCTGACCTCGATAATGAGAAAGCAGCAATACAAACAGCAAGACAAGCATATGTAAACGATTTGGGCAATAGTCTAAAAGAAGACTAATGGTTATATACATTGGGTACGACTCTAGTCAGCCTGAGGCATATGCCGTATGTGAGGCTTCCATACGAAAGTATAATGGAAGCCACACTATTAAACCTTTAATAAAGGACAAGATAGAGGAGTACTATAGACCATATCAAAATGAAAGTACAGAATTTGCTTTTACTAGATTCTTAGTACCCTTTCTATCTAATTATCATGGAAATGCATTATTCTGTGATAGTGACTTTATGTGGAAATGTGACCCACAAGAGATTACATATCATATAAATGAAACGCATGATGTATACTGTGTGCAACACCCAGACTTTTTAGTGCCATGTAAGAAAATGAATAAGAAAATAAATAGTTCTTATCCAAAGAAAAACTGGTCATCATTAATGTATTTCGATAACACAAGGTGTAGAAGGCTAACTCCTACCTATGTAAACCAAGCCCCAGCGGGTGCGTTGCATGAAATGAAATGGGCTACTTCAATCGGTAGTTTACCTGCAGAATTTAATGCCATGGTAAATTACTATCAATTTAAAGAACCAAAAGCAGTCCACTTTACAGATGGCGGACCGTGGCATGGTATCAATGACAACCTGGAATACTCCCAAGAATGGAACAAACTTTACGCGACCTTACAGAAAACAAATCAATAGTACTTGTAGGAAACTCTGTCGAAATGCTACAGCATGATCTTGCTGATTATATTGAAAGCTTTGACACAGTTGTGAGATTCGGTAATGGAGTACCTGACTACACTAATTCTGATAGTATTGGTGAGCGTACAGACATTTGGATTACTGGATTTTTAAGATATAAAAAGAGAGATAAGTTTCCAAAAGATTGTGCAGTACTGTTCAATCGTTCGCGTATGCATTTGGGAGACGATGCGGATGAGAGACATGACATACGTTTTAAATATGTCGATATGTTTTCGGACAAAGAGCTTGTGTCAATATTCAATTTAGTCGGAGCGGAGAACCACACAGTCATAGGCGCAAGGCCTTCTGCAGGTTTCATTGCAATTCAATATTTTTTACAGAAAACAAATTTTTCTACTCTTACATTGGTAGGATTTGATTTCTTTTCTAAGGCACTTCCAATTGTCGCAGGTGCGAACAATCCGTACAGTTGGCATATTCCTGTTAGCACAGTCAACAGCAATCCCCATTCCCCGAAGGAAAAAGAGATTGTACTTGATTTATATGATAGAGGAATAATTGATTGGAAAATTTTGACTGACTTAAATGAGGGTTACTTAGACCTTTCCTAAATAAAATCCCCTTTCTACTAATTTTCCTGTGGTTGCTTTTTGCTTTGCAGTTTTTGTTAGTAACACTTCGTTCAATCTAGCGTTTCTAAAATTTAGTGGTATCTGGTCTATGAGTCTTGTATAACAATCCCAAGGTACTGATAATTGTACTCCTGTCTGTAAATTTAGATAATCTTTTGCTAAAAATCTATGTTGAACATCTATGCTCCAAGACTTTCTTAACATTACATTATAGTCTAGCAACTCTTTTGCTCCTACAGCATCTAGCTCTACTAATGTATCGATCTTTCCATTTACATATAAAGGCGACCATGAATGATTATAGAATGTAAGTGCTTCAAAGAAAGCAAGATCTTTACACGCTATTAATTTAGTATCTATTGCAGGTCTATTACCATTACTTACTGGCATCTTCTGATTCATGAAGAATAAATCTTTGTCATGAAATTCACACAATCTGTCATAGTTAAGTAGCACAATTGATTTATCAACTAATGGTATGTTCTGATGAGATTTTGTAGCTATACCAAGTATGCCATAATAATTTGCCAAATGACTTTTATCGAATACTAAGTCTCTACTCAAAAATGAAAGTGAAGATTTGAAGAACTCTGCTGGTGGTATATCGCCTTCATCAATTGGTCTATTGAATATTCTATTACCATACCATACGACCATTCTTTTTGCGAGTCCACCTTTATCTTTCCAGTGGTCTTTTAAATGAAAAGTCATTCTTGATATATGGTCTGCTCTCCACCACGATTCGTAAATCTTAATGTTCTCAAAGTTATTTATCATCCAAGACACTTCTTTGTCTACCCAGTCTTCTTTGTGTATAAATAAGTGCAGACGAAACCCTGACTTATTCAGTAGAGAAGCTAAAGTGAAAAATGTCCAATCTTTCTTATATGTTGTTACTAGTTCTATCATCCGTTTGTTACCTTCATGTTCCAAAAGTTATTCAGGAACAGCTCTTTTCGTTGCTCTGCATCTTCATCAAAACTAAAGATTATGCCTGAGTTTTTTGCTGAGAATATCTTCATTAGACATTCTTTAGCATTTTTGTTAGCTATTGCATGGTAAATACTTTCGTAAGTTAAAAGAGATTTTTCTCTATCCTCTTTTGTATGCGATACCATACTTAATTGTTTGTCTAGCATGAGTGCCATCAATCCCATTTCACTGTTAGGCATTGTTGCACACTCTTTGCAGTTTGCAAGAAGTTCAAAACCTCCCACCTTTTTATCGAGTACATTTTCGTCCCCGTAGTCTTTTTTCAGTTTTGCTATCCACACTTTCTGAGTGATTGGGTGTGGTTTAATTACAAATCCGTTATCAACAGCACGTCTTACTCTACCCCAATGTATACACTTACCTTTTGTAATTAAGTTAGTACCTGGTAAAAATATTACTTTATCATGGTACTTTTCATTTACACCTAGAGTATACTTATTATGAAAGTTGTTTACAATTTTTTTACATCTTTCATGGTCTATCTCTAAGTAAGGGTCATTAGCAATCGCCTCTAATAATCTGTCATTAATTTTAATACTAGAAACTCTTAGATAAATACCGTTTCCTAGAAAGTCCGTATATAGCCATTTGTGTACTGTATTAAGAGCATTAGTATTGAACCATATGTCGTACTGAAATTTTGCACCTCTATAAGATTCATCAATAATTCTTTCTTTAAAAGCTTCTAAAGTATTTAAATCTTTTATAGGTCTATACGAAGACCCTGACTTCATAAAATGAGTAGGAATATCTCCCAAAGATTCCTTTATCGTCATGGCCTCCAAACGTTTACCTTTTCTTTTAACTGCCATTTTTTAGGTCAAATATTTGTTTCTCTAAATTTCTCATTCTCTTTTCTGATTCTTCAATTGAATCATATAACGCATGCATCATGCTTTCCATCTTATTATTAACATACTCTGGTGTTATTTTTGTTTCTTTTTCAAATCCGCCTTCGCTTTTCATTCTTAGTTGCTTTCACTCCATTTTGAGCCATCCCAGAATGAGAATCCGTAGTCGTCTAGACTGGAAACTTCTGTGTCGAATAAAGTTCCCACCTGTGAGGCTGTTGTTCTTTCGTATACAACAGTAGATGTATTAAATACTGTTGTGGTTAAATGATCTGTTGAGATCGTGGTGTCTGTAGTTCTTGTAGTATTGAAGGTAGTTGTAGTAGTTCTGCCTGTAGCAAATGTTGTTGTTCTACTAGTTTCAAATCCTGTAGTTGTATTAAACGCTGTCGTTCTTGAAGTTTCTGTACTTCTGGAAGACCCTGTTGACCTACTTGAACCTGTGACATTTTGAGTATTAAAAGTAGTTGTAGTACTTTTACTCGTTCCAGTTGTTCTAGTTGTAAGCGTACCTTGTGTTGTCGCAAACGTAGTTGTTGTTCCTCTATCTGTAAGAGTTGACCTACTTGACCCTGTTCCTCTGTCTGTTAGGAAAGTGGACGTAGTAGTTTTACTTGTACCAGTACTTCTACTTGAAGCAGTACTTGTATTTGTATTAAAGACTGTAGAAGTATCTCTGCTAGACGCTGTACTTCTTTGAGTACCTGTAGTAGTATTTGTGTTAAATACTGATACAGTAGTTCTACTTGATGCAGTACCTCTACTAGTAATAGTAGATTGAGTTGTATTAAATACTGATGTAGTAGTTCTGCTAGACGCTGTGCTTCTAGTTGTAATTGTACCTTGTGAGGTAGCAAATGTAGTAGTAGTGTCTTTAGATGTAATAGTACCTCTACTTGTTAAACTTAGTCTCGAAGTATTAAATGTTGTTGTAGTATCTCTGCTAGATGCTGTACTTCTTTGAGTACCTGTGGTCTTCGTTGTATTAAATACTGTTGAAGTATCTCTACTAGATGCTGTACTTCTTTGTGTACCTGTAGATTGAGTTGTATTAAATACTGTAGAAGTATCTCTACTTGAAGCAGTCGATCTACTAGTCAATGATGCTCTGGATGTATTAAATACTGTTGAAGTATCTCTGCTTGAAGCTGTTGATCTTGTGGTAATTGTACCTTGCGAAGTAGCAAACGTAGTTGTAGTATTTCTACTTGTACCTGTAGATCTTGAACTAATTCTACTTGTAATATATGCTGTTTCATAACTTGTAGACTGCGAAGTATTATCTACATAAGCAGTACTTGTAGTAAACGTAGTAGTTCTAGTTGTAGACTGAGTAGTGTTAGTATTTCTAGCTGTATTTGTTGAAACTGTAGTGTTGTCTTCATACGCTGTACTTGTAGTAAACGTAGTAGTTCTAGTTGTAGACTGAGTAGTGTTAGTACTTCTAGCAGTATTTGATAATCTTAATGTGTTATAACTTGTTGACTGACTTGTATTGGTACCTTGTGTAGTGTTAGTACTCTGAACCGTATTCGTACTTCTAGCAGTATTTGATAATCTTAATGTGTTATAACTTGTTGATTGAGAAGTATTAGTACCTTGTGTAGTATTTGTACCTTGTGTAGTATTAGTATTTCTTGAAGTATTAGATAATCTTACTGTGTTATAACTTGTTGATTGAGTAGTATTAGTACCTTGTGTTGTATTAGTACTTTGCACTGTATTAGTACTTCTAGCAGTATTAGATATTCTAACTGTGTTATAACTTGTTGATTGACTTGTATTAGTATTTCTTGAAGTATTAGATAATCTTACTGTGTTGTATGCAGTTGATTGACTTGTATTAGTATTTCTCGATGTATTCGATATTCTAACAGTATTGTAACTTGTTGACTGTGTAGTATTTGTGCTTCTACTCGTATTCGTTGCATGTGATGTATTTCTACTTGTATTTGTTGCTTGAGAGGTATTATTTGTAAATGCAGTACTGTTTGTAAACGCTGTGCTTCTAGAAGTATTTGTAGCCTGTGTTGTATTAGTGTTTCTTGATGTAGCAAATGATGTGTTATCTACATACGCTGTTATTCTGCTTGTGTTTGTATTTCTTGATGTACCAAAACTTGTGTTATCTATATAAGCAGTAATTCTACTTGTATTCGTGTTTCTACTTGTACCAAAACTTGTGTTATCTATATAAGCAGTAATTCTGCTTGTGTTTGTATTATTTGTAAATGCTGTGTTATTAGTAAACGCTGTTATTCTAGCTGTATTATTTGTAAATCCTGTAGAGTTTGTAAACGCAGTATTTCTAGAAGTATTAGTATTTTTGCCTGTGTTAAATGAAGTACCTGTAATTCTTGATGTAGAGTTTGTAAACCCAGTACTTCTTGCTGTGTTTCTTGAATCAGTATAATACTCTGTGATTCCTTCATCATCAGTTTCCTCTGTTATATATACAGTAATATATGTAGTAATTCTTGATGTAGCAGTGTTGTATGATGTTGATACAGGAGCGCCTGTTAATATGGCTGTAATATTTGTGAATCCTGTTGATCTACTTGTATTTGTATTCCTTGCTGTGTTTGTAGCAAACGAGGTGCTTCTCGATGTATTTGTAGCTCTAGAAGTATTAGTACTATTTGTAAACCCAGTACTTCTACTTGTATTCGTTGCTTGTGAAGTGTTGTATGCAGTTGAGTTTGTAAACCCAGTACTTCTACTTGTATTCGTTGCCTGTGTTGTATTATATGCAGTTGAGTTTGTAAACCCAGTACTTCTACTTGTATTTGTTGCCTGTGTAGTAGTATAACTTGTAGCTGTTGCAAAAGTTGTATTATCTATATAAGCAGTAATTCTGCTTGTGTTAGTATTTCTAGAAGTATTTGTAGCAAATGATGTGTTATCTATGTACGCTGTTATAAATACTGTATTATCTATATATGCTGTAGTGGTTGCGAATGTGGTATTTCTAGTTGTAGCAAAAGATGTATTGTCCTGATATGCTGTTGCTGTTATAAATGTCGTAGTTCTACTTGTACCGAAGGATGTATTATCTTGGTATGCTGTTGCAGTAATAAATGTTGTAGTCCTACTTGTAGCAAACGATGTATTGTCTTGGTATGCTGTTGTAGTACTGAATGTAGTATTTGTAGCAAATGTAGTATTTGTAATAAATGTAGTGTTTCTAGTTGTAGCAAACGATGTATTGTCTTGGTATGCTGTCGCAGTAGTAAATGTAGTATTTGTTCCAAATGTTGTATTTGTAATGTAAGTAGTAGTTCTACTTGTAGCAAACGATGTGTTGTCTTGGTATGCTGTTGAAGTAGTAAACGTAGTGTTAGTAGCAAATGTTGTATTAGTTATAAATGTTGTAGTTCTACTTGTGGCAAAAGATGTATTATCTTGATATGCCGTTGTTGTAGTAAATGTAGTATTGAAACTTGTTGACTGCGATGTATTAGTACTCCTAGCAGTATTTGACAATCTAAGTGTATTATCTATGTATGCTGTACTTGTAACAAACGTAGTATTGAAACTTGTTGACTGCGATGTATTTGTATTTCTTGCTGTGTTTGTAGCAAAGGATGTATTTCTACTTGTACTAATTACTGTATCATATGATGTAGTATAAGTCGTTGTAGTACTATATGCTGTAACCGTGCTTTGAGTTGTATTAAATGTTGTTGTTGTACTAAAGGCAGTTGTTGTTGTATACGCTGTTGTTGTACTTTGACTTGTATTAAAAGTCGTAGTAGTGTTAAATGCAGTAGTCGTAGTAAACGCTGTTGTTGTACTTTGACTTGTATTGAAAGTCGTAGTAGTGTTAAATGCTGTAGTCGTTGTAAACGCAGTAGTAGTACTTTGACTTGTATTAAAAGTTGTAGTAGTATTAAATGCTGTAGTTGTTGTAAAAGCTGTTGTAGTACTCTGTGTTGTATTAAAAGTCGTAGTAGTATTAAATGCTGTAGTTGTTGTAAAAGCTGTTGTAGTACTTTGTGTAGTATTAAAAGTTGTAGTAGTACTAAAAGCAGTTGTTGTTGTAAATGCTGTAGTTGTACCTTGTGAAGTATTAAATGTTGTTACAGTACTAAAAGCTGTTGTAGTTGTAAATGCGGTAGTAGTACTTTGACTTGTATTATATGTTGTTACAGTCGTAAAGTTAGTAGTTGTATTAAATGCAGTTGTTGTACTCTGACTTGTATTGTATGTTGTCGTTGTTGTAAATGCAGTAGTAGTGTTAAATGCAGTCGTTGTAGCTTGTGTAGTATTAAATGTAGTTGTAGTTGTATACGCTGTTGTGGTATTGAAAGCTGTTGTAGTACTCTGTGTTGTATTAAAGGTTGTTGTAGTAGTAAACTGAGTAGTCGTATTAAATGCAGTAGTTGTACTTTGAGTTGTATTGTACGTTGTTGTTGTAGTGAATGCAGTTGTAGTTGTATAAGCTGTTGTTGTATCAAATGCTGTTGTTCTACTAGTTTCAGTAACGTTGCCTGTATTAAATGTTGTTGTTCTACTAGTATCAAAAGTAGTAAGAGTACTTTGTGTAGTGTTAAAGGTAGTTGTTGTGGAGAAAGAAGTATCCTGTACTCCGCTAATGGTAGACGTACTTGTTGCTGTATTCCTAGAAGTCTCATGCGTAACAGTAAACGGGCCTTCTAGAGAGCCTCCATCGTTTACATATACTTCATTGATTCTTCTAAGCGTACCACTGTCATTAATTGCCAGAAAGGAAATTTGACGAAGTGTTCCACTATCATTAACATATATTGCCATGTCTTAACTCGAATACACGAACCATATATGACCATCCACAGTACCAGTAGTATTCGTAGGGGCGGTAGTCGTTATAGTTCTTGGCAATCTTGCCGAAGCCATAGTACCACTAGTAATCTTTCCTGTGGCTACTGCACCCTCGAAGTTTCTACTTGCATCAATGGCATCACTACCATCAATCTTTAATCCTGAATCTTCGATATTAAAATCTAATTTTTGTCCCATTTTATACCTCTATTGTTGTTCTTATAAATTTATAAGCCATTGTATCACCACTTTCTGGTGTTACTCTTAATCTTACATTACCGCTACTTATATCTGCGTCAAAAGATGCTTGAGCACCATTATCAAATATAGAAGCGTACTGTGTTAAATAAACTGTTGTTCCATCGTGGAACATAAAAATCTCTATAGCATGATAGTCTCCATCTGTAGAGTTAGTTACAGATACTGTATACTTAGCAGTTCTAAATGTAGCTGCTGTAAAACTATCCAGTGTAAATTGTGCTGTGCTTGATGAAGTTCCTGTGCCTACATCAAAACCTGCTACATGGTCTATACTAAGTTTTTGTGGCGGATTAGTATCTTGTATACCTAACTTAGCTCCTTGTAATCTTGTAGTAGCAATAAGTGTTGGTACTGTCATTGACCCTGTAAATGTTTGGTTTAGTGCACCAGTAGCTAATTCACTTGTTCCTATACTGTTTGCTGCAATTTCACTTGCTCCAACAGCGTTTGCTGCTATCTTAGCTGAGGTTACGGAGTTAGCTCCTAGTTTTGCATTTGTTACATTACTATTAGCAATCTTTGCCGTTGTAACTTGTAAGCTTCCTAGATGTATAGTGTCAATACTACCTGTAACTAGTTCTGCACTATCTACTGAGTTTGACCCTAAGTCTCCTGCTGCAATTGCTCCGTCTGCTATCAAGTCTGATGTAATTAGACCGCTTGATATAAACGCAACACTATTAATAGCATTGTCTCCTATTTTTGTTGAAGTAACTGAGTCAGCTGCTAATTGAGCTGATGTAACCTGTGCATCATCTATATGTCTAGTAAGAATACTATTCTGTGCTATTTTTTCACTTGTGATTGCATTGTCTTGTACCTTTGCAGTCGCTACTGAGTTACCTGCTAATTGTGCAGTATTAATTAAAGCGTCTGCAATAAAGTCAACACTATCAATAGCGTTGGCTGCAATATGTCTTGATAGTATTTGATCTGTTGCTACTTTTGCTGAAGTAACTTGGTTTGCTGCTATCTTTGCTGTTAGTACAGCATTACCTGCAAGATGAATAGCGTCTATGCCACCACTTACTAGTTCTGCTGAGTCTACAGAGTTTGATGCTAATTTTGATGCAATTACTGAGTTGTTAGCTAGTTTTCCTGAAGTTACTTGTAAGTCTCCAAGATGTATTGTATCAATACTGCCTGTAACTAGTTCTGCAGTATCTACAGAGTTTGCGGCTAAACTTGTTGCTAAAGCTACTGCGGCTCCGCCATTAAAGTTAACTGCTGAAGCTGTTACATCTCCTGTTAAAGAAAATGCTCTGTTTGATGATAAAGTTGTTGCGGTGTCAGCATTACCTGTTAGTGCGCCTGTTACATTACCGTATAATCTGGATGCCTGTATATTAGCATCTGTGAGTGTTAAGTCACCTGTTGATGCTCCTGTGGCTGTAGTAGTTGCGAATACAACTCTATCTGCACTTTCATCCCAACCTATAAATATATTGTCTGAGTCTCCTCTTTCAAATACATGACCAAGGTCTCCTGAAGGAACACCTGTTACTCCGTTTCCTAGTTCAATCAATTTATCTGATACTACTGTGTTTGTTGCTGAAGCAGTTGTTGATGTGCCTGTGAATTCTACATTTCCTGAGAAACTTACATCACCTGTAAACGTCTGCCCACTAAGAGCATCTGATTTTAATTCTGATGCTGATACAGCATTGGCTGCTATCTTTACTCCTGTGATAGCATTGTCGGCTATCTTTGCTGTTGTTACTTGTGCGTCTGCAATATGAGCTGTATCAATACTGCCATCAGTATAATGTTCTGAATTTATAGCATCGTCTGCTATTTTTGTGCCGTCTACTATGTCTGCGGCTAAATGTATTCTGTCTATGCTTCCTGTGACAAGTTCTGAACTATCTACTGCATTAGCTGCTATCTTTGATGAATTAATTGCATTATCTGCTATTCTTGATGCTTGTACTGCATTAACAGCTAGTTTTGCTGCTGTTACTTGTGCGTCTGCTAAATGAATAGTATCAATACTACCGCTTACAAGTTCTGCGGAATCTATTGAGTTAGCAGCTACGTGTCTTGCTACTATGCTATCTGTTGCTATCTTTGTTCCGTCTACTGCATTATCAGCTATATTACCTGTTGCAATAGTGTTTGCGGCTATTTTTCCGCTTGTTATTTGTGAGTCTGCGATATGTGCTGTGTCTATTGAACCGTCAACTAAATGTTCTGAATCTATTGAGTCATCTGCAATTTTTGTTCCGTCTACTGCATCTGCACCTATCTTAGCAAGAGTAACTGCACCACTAGCTATTTTTGCTCCTGTTACTTGTAACGCTCCTAAATGTATAGTGTCAATACTACCTGTAATTAGTTCTGCTGAATCTACTGAGTTTGCTCCAAGTTGTGTTGAAGTGATACTGCCATCAGCTATCTTTGCAGCTGTTACTGCGTTGTCTGCTATCTTGCCTGTTGTTACAGCACTTCCAGCTATCTTACCTGTTATTACTTGTAAGTTTCCTATATGTATTGAATCTATGCTACCTGTAACTAATTCTGCTGAATCTACTGAGTTTGCAGCAAGTTGTAAAGCTCCTACAGCATCTGTAGCTATTTCCGCAGTATCTACAGAGTTAGCAGCTATCTCACTTGAAGTAACTGCATTTGCAGCTATCTTTGCTGTTGTTATTGCTCCTGTTGACAAATGTATTGTATCAATACTACCTGTTATTAATTGTGCTGAATCTACTGAGTTTGAAGCTAGAGAAGCTGTTACTATAGAATTATCTTGAACTCCTGTTACAGCGGTAGCTTGAAGCTGTGCTGTACCAACAGAGTTAGTTGCAAGTTCTGCAACACTTACTGCATTTACAGCAATCTCTGATGTTCCGACAGCATTTGCAGCTATTTTTGTTGCAGATATAGCATTTCCTGCTACTGCATTTTCTTGTACTAAAACTTTACCTATTAGTGGCATTTTATGTTTGCTCCAGATAACTTAGTATTACATCTACAGAGTCTGCAATGTTCGATTGAACTTTTATTGCGTCGCCTGCTTCTAATACTACTTTAGCATCCCCACCTATCGGTGCAAGTGTAGATTGTCCTGGTATTTCTATTTGATGAACTATACCTACATGGGTTGTTGTTGAGGCGTCATAAAATTCTACAGTAGCTTCACATGCTCCGCCACTTTGATTACAAAGGTATAAACCAATGATAGTAACGGTCGTGCCTGAAGGAGTAGTATAAACTGTTGTTAGTCCTGTTCCTACGTTTGCCGTTGATACTGTTTTAAATGCTGATGCCATAATCTTATCCTAATGCTATTGAAAAAGCGAGTAAATCTTCTGTGGTTAGCTGGTCTGGATTGTGACTAGCTATAGTCACTATACTTCCATTTGCAGCTTTTGTATATATTTTTTTGTCTGTTACATTCATTGCTAATTCGTGTGTTTGCAAATCACTTGTATCTGGGGTGGCACTCGCTGTTTCCGACCTTTTGACTTTTATTACATGAGACATTTTTTAGAAGGTACCTCCATCTAAAGTGTTTGTCCATGCTATTGTTCCATTTGCTCCTACTTGAAGAACTTGTCCAACACTATTTGTGCTGTCATATGTACCTATTGATAAAGAAGCGAATGAGTTGCCTCCATTTGCTCCATATAGTAGTACGCCTTCTGGTACGGCTGATACTCCTTTTAATCTAAGATTATCATTTGAATGAACTTCTATTGATGTATCATCTACGTTAACTGAAAGAGTATTACCTGATTTAGATAATCCGTTTCCTGCTGTAACTGACCCTGCTCCAGAGAACTGAGTCATTGTTAACGTAGTCGTTCCGATTGTTGCTGAACCTGTTACATTTGAAAGTACGAAACCTGCATCTGCTGCTGATCCTTCCTCTACAAAGGTAAACATACCTCCAGTAACTTCTGCGGAGCTATCTGCATCTGTTGCTCTTGTAAGAACGTATGGATTTGAACCGTCACCAACTGTTGTTACAGAGTATATACCATTTTGTGTTCCTGTTGTTTGATCTTTAACAAGTACTCTATCTCCAGAAGTTAATGCAACGCTGTCTATTGTTACAGCTCCATTTCCGTCTGCTGTTAGTGTCGCTCCGACACCACTAGTACCATTGTTATACGCTGTTGATAAGTTAGCTGTTGTAGCTATTCTTACTGAATCTTTAATATCAAGTGCTTGTTTTACACCATCTACATATGCTTTTGTTACTGCGTCTGTAGCTTGTACTGGAGTACCAATATTAGTAACTTTGTTTCCACCCATATTAACAGTCTGTGAACCAGCTACTGATATACCGCCATCAAAATCTGCGGATTCTGTAAAGGTTGCTGTACCTGTTACTGTTATTACATCTCCTGATGCATTACCTAAAGTAACATTTCCATCTAACTGAGTTGAACCATCAACTTCTAAGTTACCTGTTAATGTTGAGTTTCCTGTTACGTCTAAAGTACCTGCTACTAATGTATTACCTGTGCCACTAGCTACTGTGAATTTGTTTGTGTTTACTGTTAAGTTACCAGTAACTGCTGCTGAACCTAAAGTTGCTGCTCCTGAAACATCTAATGCTCCATTCAAATCAACATCTTTGCCAATCTCTACTTCTTCTGCACCATTTGTTGTGATAAATTTAACATAAGAAGTTCCGCCTTCATTTATGTCTAAAGCTGCTGCTTCATTATCTTGTATAGTTAGAGAAGTTGCTTGGTTAGCTAAACTTACTGTTCCGCCGTGTTGTACTATTAATGAACCTGCTGGTTTAATAGTTAAGTTGCCTGATGCTGTACTAATAGTATTATTTGAACCTGTAACTACAATATTTCCAGTTTTTAACTGGTCTATTTTACTAGAGGTATCAACTACTATAGCTGAACTTGCTGTAAGTGTACCAGCTGTGTGGTCTAGCATTTCAACAAATAAGTCTCCACCTATTGTTGTTACTGCTGAAGAACTTGGGTGTCCTACAAAGAGCTTTTTAGAATTAGACGAATACGCTAACTCACCAGCACCTAGTGAAGTTGGAGCGGCGGTACTACTACTTCTTTTGATTTTAATGGTTTGTGCCATGATTTTATCCTATCGAGCTTAAAAGCTCCCTGCGTCTACCGTATCTGAGTCCGCTGAGTTGTTACCTATCATTATAGGAACAAATTCAAAATTTCCAGTTGTTATTTCTCGGTAGATCTTTAACTGATTGTCATCAGTATCGTAATATAAATCCCCTTCTGCCAAGTCTGTTGTGCTTGACGTAGGAGCTGTTGTTGATACGAAAAATTGATTTGCTAAAAAGTTTAAAGCATCTTGTACATTATCTTTACCTGTCAGAGTACCTACTGGGGAAGTAAGTGTGATTCCTGCAGCATCTGAGACATCACCGCCTACGGCGTTAGATATCGTTAATGTTGTGGTAGTGGTGGTAGCGCCTAATGAAGTTGTTTGTGGAGTAATTGATATAGTTGTTGCCATTATCTTGTTACGTTTTGAGTAACTCTCGCTACACCCTGTACAAGTCTAGTAATTGTATTTGCACTAGAATTATATATTTCAGTATCATAGTAATATTTACCTGCGGCTATATTTGCAGTAAGGGCGTGTCCTAATTTCATAGTAAACTTTCCTTGTGATGCATTTGTAATTTGGCAAGTAAATGTTGCTGTAAGAGTAGAGGAAGAAGGGGTAGGACGGAGTTGTGCCGTTACAGTATGTGTACTGATTGGGATTGCTGTTCCGTCTTCTGATAAAGTGAATTCAAGTGAAAAATCTGAGCCTTGATCAATAACTATATCGTAATTTCCTGCTGCCATATTATACTCCTATATGCTAAATTATATCAAAAATATGAGGTGATGTCAAGAACTATTTTTGAGAGGCATTAGGTTAACTAGGTACAGTTGGAAAATCTATATCATTTTCAGTAGAAGCACTAGCTTGAGTAGTAGGTAAATCCCTTAATGCCTGTCTATAAGTTGCCCATTCTGCTTTTTTACTATCAGAAAGAGGGCTATCTACGACTTGGGTCCAGTCTGATTCTGCTAAAAGGAAAGATCTTTGTGACCTAATATAATCTACTACAGAGGGGCCATCTTTACTTACTGCTGCTCCATTTATAATAGTGTATAAGCTTGACTCATAATTTCCTTCTATAAGGGATTCCTCTGTATTGTGACCAATCTGATTAAGATTAGTTGCTCCATCTGCAAAGCCTGTTCCGACTATTTCTCCTGTTGATGTTATGTAAACCGTATAATTCATATTATTATCCTGTGTTAAATATTATTGCATTTAAAGATGCGTAAGTATAGTTTGCTTGAGTACCTGTATATATTCTAAAGTATAGATTTGAAGAACCTGAAGGTATACTTGCTATTCCTGAATAAGTATAAGTATATCCTCTATATGTACCTGCGTTCCAGTAAATACTAGTTGGACCCCCTGAGGCAGTACTCCAAGAAAAACCATTTGTACTAATTTGTACTTTCCAGCCATTAACGTTACCCAAAACTGCTGATAAGTTAACAACATATCTAGCTCCATCTCTGATTTTGCCTATAAAACTGACTTGACATATACCCGAGTATGCTGTTCCTCCACCTTGAGATCTTGTAACCTGTGCGAATCCGTTCTGTGTTAATTTTTGTGCAGTTCCGTTATGGTCATATATTTGTGTGTCTACATCTGCTAAGAATTTAACTGCTAGAACATCTACGTCAATTCTAGAGTTAGGAAGTGTACCTGAAGTTATATTAGTCGCATTGGATGTATCAACATTAGGTACAGCAGATAAACCTACATTAGCTTTAGTAGTTCCTGCTCTTATAGCACTGGTAGAGTCTTGGTTAGCTGTAGCACCTAATGCTGCTCCAGACTTAATAGTAGCTACTGCAGTACCATTTACTGTACCCGTTAGATTACCTGCTAGTACAGTTGCATCACTTGTGTTGTCTACGTT
>Ga0206682_10001556_pt1 | contig 22451 bp, 18 predicted proteins | sample M240m12015metaG_FD_155444 | JGI IMG/M metagenome (GOLD analysis project Ga0206682, IMG submission 155444) | Ammonia-oxidizing marine archaeal communities from Monterey Bay, California, United States - M2 40m 12015 | ecosystem: Environmental > Aquatic > Marine > Intertidal zone | place: USA...
TGACATCGATGGACTGGTGGCTTGGTTCATCGAAACGCTGTGTTTAGTGAGAAAGCGAGGTGAAGCAACTGCCGATCTAGGGCGTGCTGGACCCGTTCATCGACTGCTCCGAGATTTCCTCTTTGCCCAACCGACCTCGAGTTGGGATGCACAGATGCTCGCTGATGAATTGGCGCTCACACCCGCATCACTCAATCACCACCTTGCTCGTTTGGTGGAATCTGGTCTTGTCGGCTACACCAATGAAGGAAAAGGATGGCGGAGGTACTACCTCCGTGGTGGTTCACTGAGCAACGCCATCGAATTCTTCTCGGTTCAGACGCAGACCATCGTTCGTCAACGCTTGGCTCTCATCCAAACATTGTGGACGCGAGAACCTTTGCGAATGGCGCTTGAGGTTCCAGAAAGCGACCCGCCTCCCCTCAGCCTCGGTGTTGTAGAAGTGCGGCCTGTACGCGGCGAGGATGAGAACCAACTCTCTCAGTGGATGGGCGATTTCGGATTGCTCGGCGAACGGCCTGGAAAAGAAGCCAGTAAAACCTCCATTTCGGTTCAATTGTTCGAAATCCTCCTTGCCCGTGGAGCACCGCTGTCCCTCGATGAGGCTGCTGAACTCGTGGACGGCCCCAAAGCAAGATTGGGACGGATCCTCGAACGATTTCGTTCAAGCGGTGCGGTCGAACGTGTTCCACGTATCGATCGGTTGAGCATCGCCCTGTGGACTGCCATGCTGGCCCAACATCAGCGGAGAGGCGAAGATTGGATGCTCAAAAAGGGCGGATTCCAACGATTATTAGGGACTAAGCAACAATCCCTGTTGCTAAGTAAACTCAAGAAAGGAAAACTCATAGTAGAGGATGTTGATGATGTCATGAAGAATGTCGAGGCATCAGAACAGATGCTTCTCCTCAACTTGCTTGGTGGGCGACTTCCGATGGGGCACAGGATGTCAGGTATGGGTCCGCAAGAAACAGCCAATCGAGTCACGGAACGGCTCGACCGCGTGCTGCGCCGAATGCGCAGGGTTGGCGAACTTGTCGAACAACTCGATGCATAGGTGAGTGTTCATGCCAGACCACATCGCTCCAAAACCCGGTCCGTGGGACGGGGAACCTCGTCCGTTGTTCCTCGCCCCGATGGCGGGCGTCTCGGACTTGCCGTTTCGGTTACTGGCGAAGGCATGCGGGGCTGATGTCACCATCACAGAATTCACGAACAGCACGGCATTAAGCCGGGAGGCTGCCGTTTCATGGCGGAAAATGGAATCCCATGAGACTGAAGTACCGTTTATTCCACAGATTTTCGGTGGCGACCCTGGGGATATGGCGACGGCTGCTGAGATGCTCGCACCAACTGCAGATATTATTGATCTCAACTTTGGATGCCCAGCGCCCAAGGTCACCAAAATTTGCGCTGGTGCAGCCCTCATGGGTGAACCTGACAACCTCGTTTCAATGGTTGACGGCATTATCCAGAAAGTCGATATTCCCGTTTCGGCAAAAATGAGGCTTGGAACAGGCCAAGGCGATAACAATGCGCTCGAGATTTGTAAAGATCTTGAAGACATTGGGACGGCCCGTCTTTGTGTTCATGGCCGGACATTGCGTCAACGGTATTCCGGTGAAGCAGATTGGAATTCCATCAAGTCAATTGTCGATGCTGTCGAGACCCCTGTTGTGGCGAACGGAGACGTCGTCGATGCGGCAAGCGCCAAGGACTGCTTGGAAGTCACTGGTGCATCGGGATTGATGGTCGGGAGAGGTGCCATCGGCCGACCCTCCGTATTTGGAGAAATCAAGGTCGGCCTCGGGTGGATGGAACACGATGACTTGCCATGGGTGCGGGCCAATGGTGAATCCTGGCATGAATTGTCACCTGTTGGGCAGTCGTTTGCCGCTCGCCGATGGTGCTGGGACAAGTACATTGAATTCTCTCACAAAACCTCAGGCCTTCAACCTCGATGGATGCAGCGGCATGCGGTGGCGTTCACCAAAGGATTGCCAGGTGCGAAGAAAATCAGGGCTGTGATGCACGGTGCACCAACGCCAGAGGCATTCGCAGATGGAATCAGTTCGTTCTTGTCTGCCAAGAGCGGCGAGTAAGCCAGCCTCAGAAGGTGGATTGCCAGTCTTCGAGATCTTGAGCCGCTGCCCAGTCCTCGTCGGTGGTGGCGCCACGAACCTTGAGCACTTCACGGGCCAAGAGCCAGTAGACCAAAGCCAGAGAACGGCGTCCCTTGTTGTTTGCAGGGAGCGCAACATCGACGTTTCGAAGGTTGTTGTTTGCATCCACGATGCCCACAATCGGCAAACCAGAGTTCACAGCTTCACGGAGTGCTTGTTGGTCAGCAGCTGGGTCGGTCACGAAGAGGATGTCAGGTTCGACATAGGATCGGAGCACAGGATTGGTGAGGGAACCGGGGATGAAACGGCCAACAGCTGCGTTTGCACCGATTGATTCTGCGAACTTGCGGGCTGGGCGTTGACCATACTGTCGTGCGGAGACAACCATGATACGAGGGGAATCGTAACGGTTGAGGAATTCCGCAATCGAGCGGATTCGAGAGTCGGTCATGTTGACATCGAGGAGGTAGAGACCATCTTCACGAACGGTGTCGATAAAGCGAGCCATGTCTGCACTCTTTTGTTGAGTACCGATGTTGACCGCGTTTTCCTCATAGGATTCAAAGGGGACGAGTAAAGTAGATTCTTCGGACATTGCAAGACCTCAGCAATCGCCCGACTTGAACCCCATATTAAACCGCTTCGTAGTGAATCCAAAAAAGGCAGAACCCAATTTCGATGAATTTTGTTGACTTATGCAGTGGAAGAACTCAAGGATGAGACGCTCAACTCACCCACATGGGGGATGAATCATTGAACGATAACGCCTCCAAAATCGGGACCTACGAAGCCCGTTTGCATAATGACGACTTTTGGCGTGACGAAAATGATGCCGCGTTAAAGCTGAGCGCAAGCGACCTCGAACGCCACGAATATTGCCCAATGTCTTGGGCGTTGTCCCGAGAGGGGAATTCTGGCCAAGGCGAAGCCATTGAAGCCGGGATTCGAAAACACGCTGAAATCCATCAGCAAATGGAATCGTTCAAGGAAATGAAAACCAGCATGAGAAGGGCGACAATCATCTGGACATGGTGGTTCTCTGTGACCGTGGCATTTGTCATCGATGGGATTGCTTTCAACTACATCGATGATGTGGTGACAACACCGCTTGATCTGGCTCGTTACCTTGCGCTCTGGGCATTGATGCTGTTGATTGCTGGACTCTTCGCTACATACTTGCCATGGCGGAAGTGGGTGGGCTGGAATGAAACGGTTGCACAAACGAGAACCCGTATTTTGCTGGACCACGATGAAATCCAACCGGTCATCGAACCACCAAATTTCATTGGTGGCTGGTTCGAAGCGGGCCGCACCGAAGTTTCATTCTTCTTTGGGGCAATTGTGCTTGGTCTTCATGCAATCGCCCTTGCAGGAGCCGATAACAGAGCTCAGGCGACATTCATTCTCTTTCTCACAGCCATGGGATGGACCCTAGCGGCCTCTTGGCAACTGCAAAGGGTCTTGCTCTCTGAAAACGCATTGGAATTAGCACGCAAGGATGTCGACTTGGAAGCCGATGCTGAACTTGCTTATTCCGACGATGACGCTTCGACCAATCTTCTCATCGATCCAGTGACCGGGCTCCGTGGCCGTCCAGATCAAATTGTGATTGTTGATGGCGAATTCATTCCTGTGGAACAAAAGACCGGGAAGGTACCAAAGCGACCTCATGCCTCTCACAGAATGCAAATTTTAGCCTACCTTCACCTCGTTGAAGTGAGCACCAAGAAGAGTTCTCCTTACGGTGTCCTCCGCTATGGCAAGGAAAACTTACACCAAATCGATTGGACACCTGATGCCAAACAAGAATTGTTTTCAGCAATCTCAGAAATTCAACGCTTGATGGTTGAAGGTGGCGCAAAGAGAAACCATGAGCGACCCGGCAAGTGTGAAAATTGCTCACGCAGGTATGCGTGTGCTGACTCACTGGTGTGAACCTACTCGCACTCAGTGTTCGGGGGGTAAATGATGCAGGTGTTCTGCACACTTACCGTGATTGTGAACTGATCTTGTGCTGCCGTGCCTGGTACACCAATACCACGAGCTTCGACTGAGAGGGTCCAATCTCCGACTTCCAAGGTTGGGTCAGGATTAATCTCGACGGTTGCTGGTTGCACATCTTGGCATTCATTGAGTTCCCATCGCGTGTTGCCAGCAGGATCGACGAGCGTGGCCTGCACATATCGGGTGAGACCATTATCAAAGCACGCAATGGTGTCCGAACCAGTGATTGAGACCTTTCGGTAAATGACAATCTGAGTGGCATCTGCTCGAACATCGAGCGTAGAAGTGTTGGTGTATGGTTCGAGTTCAATGCTGTCAAAGACGTGACTCAACATCATGCTTTCGACGGTGATCGAAGGCTTTGCTTCACCCCGCATTGCTTCGAGGCTTTCACGGGCTGGAATCAATCCTAAACATCCCGCAGTGGTGGACATGAAGAGCATGAGAACCAACGCTACAGGGAGCAGATGCCGCTTCATGGTTCAAGCCAAGAACGCCTTCCATATCAATTCAATGCTGGTTCTTGCGAGGGGTTGAAATTCACAACCCCCTGGCTTGACTTGCCCGAATGACGTCTGGACCTGCCGAGCGAAAGCTGTGACGTACCCTATGAAAGCCGACGGGCGCCCTTCATTTCACCAGATCACTCGAATTTCGCGCCGCATGTGCCGCACTCTTTGGCGTCCATAGCCAAGTCTGCACCGCAAGCCCCACATTCTGACATTTGTGGTGCCTCAGCGGTTCGACGGCGTGGTGCACGGCGTCGGGCTGGTTTTGGCTTCGAAGACTCAGGATTCTCTGAAGTGAGTGGTTTCTCTTCCTCATCAGCACTGTCCCATGTGAAATCAGCCGTTGTGTCGGAGACCTCGTTTCCTGCCATTGAGGAATCTGTGAGGTTCATGCCCACGTGAACCTTATCGCCAGGCATGATACCGTCTTCGCCTGTAATCTCGTACAAACGACCTCGAATCTTGGCGTCACTCGCACTCAGTTCAGAACCGTCATCGCCTTCATCCTTGAGTGAGATCACATCGCCCTTGGACTTGAGAATCGCATCGATGTCGATTCCTTCGTTTCCAAGGTCCTCCATGCTCTTCAAGGTAGTTGTAACGGTGTTATCGTAGGCTTCCAATTCCTCTTCGGTCATGTTTTCTCGCTCAATCTCTTCAGCGTTCCTGCGATCATAGGCTGCTTCCACTTCAGCTTCTGCGCTGATGATGTTTTCATCCCATTCGTCTTCGAGGTTGTCCTCATCGTAGCCAAAGTCCTTGACGGCTTGAGCGAAATCCTCTGACCCTTCGACAATTTCATCGTCTTTTTCCTCTTCTTCCGGGAGTGAGACCGTTTCTTTGACCTTCGGCTCCCTTCGTGTGCGCTGTTCAAAGTAAGACGAGACATCTTGGTCCGCACCACAGTACACACAATTGTCCAACAAGTCTGGAATTGATTCACCACACTCATCACAATCGTGGAATTGCTTTCTCGCCTTCTTGAGGTTGAAAGCACAGTGAGGGCAGCGGTCTTCATCGCCCTCAAGTTCACCATCGCACGCAGGGCAATATTCGAAAATGTCCCGTTCGACTTCTTCTTCGCGGTCCCTTGTCATCAAAATTGCAGCAACAAGAACACCGATCAACACAAGCGCACTCAAACCAATGATGGTGAAAGTGCCCAGTTCCGAATTCGAGTTTAGGTCATCGATGGCCTCATCGGTCAACACTGTTGCGAACGTTCGAGTGAAGGTTGTCGTCACCGTTGGGTCGGAAGGGACAAGCCTCACGGTGGAGAGGGGAGCGTAGGCAACAAAATCACATGTCAGTGCGACGCGATCACCACGATTCTCAACCGCAACACTTGTGTTTCCAAGCATCTCATTGTTCCCGTCAATGCAATCAAAGGACAAACTACCCGTCTCCGTACTGGTCAATTCGATGCCGATGGTGTACGTTTCACCAGCATCGAGTGGAGAAACGGCCAAATTTTCCTCATCGTCAAGAATGCTAAAGGAAGAAAGCCACCATTCGAGTCGGAGTTCAGCTTCGACTGAGACGGTGCCTGTTGCTTCATTGTTGAGGGGGTTGTCGTCCCAACTTCCGGCGAGTGGAACCCAACCTGCAACGAACGTGGCTTCGTGGGCTCCAAGGGAGGTCGTCAGTTCAACGTCCCATGTGATGGTTTCACCTTTGTCGAGGTAAATGACAGGCGACTGGCTCTCAATGCCTTCCCAGGTGTACTGCAGTCGTCCAGATACTTCGATGTCACCATTGTTGCTCATGCTAACTCGCCATAGCACTTTGTCACCCGAATTTACAGACGGACTGTCTGCAATTGCAATCGGATCAACAAAGACATCTGGAATTGGGAAGATCGAAAGAGATGTTGTGGTTCGATCGTTTTCAGTCGATTCTTGGATGAAAGGGGCCGTTCCAAAAGGATCGATTTGTGCTGTGACTTGGTGTTGCCCAACAGGCAACACACTGAGGTCACTGGAGGTCAGGGTGTGGCTCCAATCTGCCTCCGCATAACCTGCGCCCGTGAGGGTGACCGTGAATGGAGTCGAGGTCACGAGGCCCCCGTTGCCATCTGGAATTTCCAACCACATCGGTACTTCAGAGGCACCGCTTCCGTTGGTCCGGGCAAGTCGCCCAGAAACAACCCATGGTCCTTCGAGCGCACCTTCTTCGATGGCAACACTCATTTCGCCTTGGTGATAGACATCCATGCGCGTCTCAACGGTGAAGGAGACATTCTTTTCCTTGTTCACTTCCGAAGACTCTTCAACAGCACTTTCGTAATCCGGTGTCGCATAAATCGTGTGAGCGCCGCTCGCTGGTGCAGTGAAAGTTGTGTTGACCCAGGCCGAAGAACCGGCAGCAATGGCAGGCGTTGCAAGGTCTTGGTCCGGAGCATCAGGGAGGTCCAAATGAAGCACACTCGCACCTGCAGGTTCGCTGCCAGTGTTTCGAACAAGGGAGGACACGGTGACGGTATCGCCAGCGAAAATCCCGGAGGCTGGGGAGACTTCGAGGGTGGTGACCTTGAGATTTGGTAGGCCTGTGACGGTGAATGGCACATAGAAATCCATGAAATTATTGGAATCTCGTGGGTATTCAACCAGAATGTGAATTTCATGTTCGCCCTCAATCACGTTGATCCATTGCGTCGAAACCTCCGCAGTCGTTTCGCCTTCAATGTCCACCCTCGCTTGTTCAAGGATGTTGCTCGGGTTCTGAGATTCCTTGTAAAATGTGTACTCAACATCAGTCGCATAGGTTTGTCCACTGTTGTACAACGTGAGGAAGATAGTCACCGTATCGCCTGCTTGTGGAGCCGATGGCGACAATGCGACGGTCGATGCCGAGGCTTGAATGTCACCAACTTGTTCAGCGTTGACCCCAAGCGGCAACGACGCCATTCCGAGCAACAGAATCACAACAAGGGCCTTCCATGTGTTCGCCATACATAGGGATGACACCCTGCAAAGCACTTGAACCCATCTCAAACAGATACCAAAAATCGTTGTTCCCAAAAGGATTCTCTCATCGCCATTGAGCCTCGAGGTGGATGGTTTTCGACCCAGATGACAACCCCTCAACCGCCCACCTTTCTCGATTCGCAAAGGGGAGCATTGAAGGACAACCTCACCCGTCAAGGGTCCATGGGAAGGACCGCGGTGACTGCGTTGCTCGTCTTCCTCTTGGCCGGCATGGCCGCCTCTCCATTATGGCAACCCGCACAATCACCACCTACAGATCTGCAGGAAAACCTCTCCATGGCAACTTCCTCAAACCTCGTGATGAGTTTCTCAAACGGCCCATCGACAGGCGACTCGATTACTGGGCAGTACCAATTGACCTTCTCATTGAGCGGCGATGCTAATGTGTCCTCTATCTTGATTGAAGCCTCCAATGATGGAACATCATGGTCATCTGTAACCAACCTCACCAGCGTACCATGGCTGACCTATTTTGACACAACCGCATACACCAATGGCAGCTACACCCTCCGTGCAACCGCTTGGGATGACGATGTTAACGAAAGCGTTGTTGTGACCTCTGATACGTTTTCCATTGCAAACCAAATTCCACTCATTACCATCTTTACAGCGCTCAACGCCGAAGCAGGCAGTGGCGATTCCGCAAGCGACAGAGCCTGGTTTGGGATCGACGCTGATGAGGCAATTGCATTCCGTTGGGGCGCAAGCGATGACGACCTCACCTATGCCACGCTCACCAATGTTCCAGGGCCAGGTGCACCCTCCAATGACGGTCCAACATCCCTCAACTATGGATGGGACTGGTCAAGTGGCTCCATGAGTGAAGGGACCTACAACCCCAAACTCACCGTCCATGACGATTCAGGATTATCCGCAACCGAAACGATGTTCATCGGAATCGACCGAACTGGCCCCACACTCAGCGGCCTCACTGTTGGTTCCGGCTCAACATGGCAGAACAGCGGCAACATCACCATCAGTGGCCTCATTAGTGCTGCTGACGATGGTCAAGGAAGTGGCGTTGCCTCGTGCCAATACAGCGCAGATGGCACAACATGGACGACCGTCACCACCGACACTGCTTCATTCGAATTTACAGAAGGAAACCACACCGTCCAATTCAGGCCTGTAGATCGGGTCGGAAATGTTGGTCCTACCTCCGATGTCATTGTTCGAATCGACCAAACAGCGCCCGAGCCAAGCGGATGGATTGTCGAAGAACTCACGACGAGTCGAATTGGACCGGCCAACGTGAGTTTCAACGCTCAAGACGACGGGTCCGGGATCGATTTGACAGCGTCGTACATGCAGTATGGTTTCGATACAAACGGTGTGGGTCAAACACCTGACCTCTCGGGCCGATGGTTGAACTTCGGCGTCACAGGGCTTGATGCCACTGTGGCCCTCTCAAATTGGGCGACAAAGTCTCGACAGCACCTCATGTTCCGTGCAGTTGTGGTGGACCAAGCTGGCAACCAATACAGTTCGAGCCCAAGTTCGTTCCAAATTCTTCCCGGTCTTGATTTGTCGTGGAACACGACACAGACCAACCTCGACCGCCTAATCGTCCGACCTGGTGAGAACTCAGGAAACGTGACCATCACCAGCGTTTTAGAAAGCAATCAAGATTACGGCGGCAGCATTGTAGTGCGATTGGAGTCTGCTCCCGCCGATCGAACATCCTCGGTCAGTTGGACCGTCATGGAGGCCAGAACATTGCCTTCAGGGACCCTTTCTGACAGCACTGAGACGCTCATTTGGAACTACACGGTCCCACAGACCGGTCAGTATGATTTACGTCTCGTGATCGACTACCTCAACGTCATCGACGAATACGATGAGGGTAACAATAACAACCACTTGGTGGTCACTGGAGCATCGATTGGTTCACCCGGCCTTGTACCATCATTTGCACCTTCGATTATCATCATCCTTCTTGTTGGGGTCGCTCTTGGTTTCCTCCAACGCCGTACAAGAGTTTGAAAAGAGGTCGGCCGCAGGAACCACCATGCGACAACCCCTACCTCGTGTCCCAATGGACCGCATTGCGGTGCTCATCGGCGCAAAGGGTGCAACTGCGAAGTCGTTGCGTCACGCTGCTGGTTGCAAAACCCTGGACATCGACTCGAACACGGGTGACGTCGAAGTCGAATGGGGTGAACCGGGCTCCTACGATCCTGTCAAGGCCATGAAATTCCCAGATGTCATCAAGGCGATTGGCCGAGGCATGGCGCCCAAGGCCGCCATACGCTTGCTTGATGATGATCATTTCTTCGAACTGGTTGACATACGCTCCTTCGTTGGAAAACGCTCCAACCAACAACGACGCATCCGTGCCCGAATCATCGGAAGCCAAGGTAAAATTCGCAAGTTAATCGAAAACCTGACTGACACACAAATCACAATCTACAACTCCACCGTGGTCCTTGTCGGTGAAGAAGACGGTCTTGCTGCTGCTCGCCAAGCGATTGAGATGCTTGCTGGAGGGGCAGAGCACGGTACCGTGCTTAATTTCCTCGAGCGAGACCGACGGCGCAGTCGCCTGGTCAATCGAAGCCTCGACACCATCGAAATCAAAGATGAACCTGTGCCCCAAGCAGGTGGGTTCGAAAACCTCGTACCTGGTCTTGCTGATGTCTCCAACCGACGCAGCCGACGAATGCGTGCGGCTCAAGTCGATCCTGAAGACGAAGGCGCAGTCGAAGCCATGATGGAATTGGCCGAAGACGAGCAAGTCGATTGGGAAGAAGAGTGATTCACTCTTCTTCGTCATCGAACTCAATCTGTTTAACATGGTCGAGGTTCATGTTGAGGACTTCGTACATCGCCTCAGCCAGCGTCACTTCAATACCGTTCTTGTTGGCCCATTCGACCAAACGAGTGACGTCACGAACAAGGAATTCCTCTGCCTTCGGGTGGCCTTGAACAACCGCTTGTCCAACATCGATTACGACGGCTCTCTCTTGATGCCACAAAATGTTGAATGGAGAAAAATCACCGTGGACAAGGTTACTTTTCTGCCATGCCACTGCTAAGAATTCAAGCAGATCCTCGAAGACTGGTTCCGGCTCTTCTACATGCACCTCTCTCAATTTGGGAGAAGAGCCAGTTTCGTGACCCAAATAATCCATCACAAGGACGTTCTTGTGAATACCAAGAGGTTTTGGAACGTTCAATCCCCATCGAGAAAGGCGTGAAAGATTCCGATGCTCCTTGCGAACCCATATGTCCACGAGGTCTCGATGACGGCGTCGAAGACCGCCAAAGCGTGGATCGCCTTCGATGTACTGAACAAGGTTCTTGAACACTGCATTCGATGTGTGGAAGATTTTCACCGCCACCGATTTCCCATCGATGTTCGTTCCGTGGAACACGTGTGCTTCTTTGCCTCGAGCAATTGGATAATCGAGGGTATCGATCACGCCTGTTTTCATCAATTTGTAAAGCGACATCAGCGTGAGACGGTCAAACACCTGATCAAACACGCGCCGGTCGACCCAGTCGAAGGAACCGGTACCCATGGCTCCCTGAATTTTGTTTTCGATGTCGCTGAACATTCGCTTGTATCGTGCCTCTTTCATCCACCCATAGCTGTTCTGCTTTGAGGCGAGGTTGCTGAGAAACTTATCCTCTTCCAGCGAAGCATATTCCTCGTCGAGGTCTTGAGATCGAGAAGAGCGTTTGCCCTTCTTTTTGTTTCGTCGATGGTTGTGACGGTTGTGCTTGCCTTCGTTCAACTCTTCCCAGTTGTCCTTGGCCATCGAATCACCGCTGGAGCGCCATAGGCCTCAATTCATTCAGCCAAAGAGGTCTTCCAAATCCTCATCGTCGTCGTCGTCATCTTCGCCTTCTTCCGATGGGTACTCTTCAACAACGACAAATGGTTCTTCGGATTTTTCTTCGCTCGCTTCTGCCTCCTCGGCATTGGATTCAGCGGGTTCTTCAGATTCGGAAGAGGTATCGTCGTCATCCTCTTCGCCAAACAAATCGTCGTCATCGTCATCCCCTTCGCCAAACAAATCGTCATCATCATCGTCCTCTGGTTCGTCTGCTGCGCCAAAGAGGTCGTCCTCATCGTCGTCATCCATCGTACCGAACAAATCGTCATGCTCATCGTCGTCATCGACTGCGGTGTTCATTCCAAAGATATCGACATCGGGCGGCAAAACGCCCTTTCGAGAGAGGTACATGGCTTGAGTTTTGGTGTAACGGTGCTTCACGTCAGCTTTGGCATCTTGGAAATCCCAAGGCCAAACGATGATCAAATCGCCTTCACGGACCCATTGACGTCGGCGCATTTTTCCAGGAATACGAGCCATTCGAGTTTCGCCGTCTGCACAAAGCACAGTCACCCTTCGACCACCGAGAATCTGCTCTGCGAGAGCAAACATTTCGTTGACTCTTTTGTTCGGCATTTTGACACGGATTTTGCCTGACGACGAACCTTCTGGAGATTCAAGTCGAGCGAGTTCTTCCTCGTCCACTTTTTCTTCACGTCGTCGACCCATGCGGTTGCACCTAATCTACCGTGCAGCCCACCCTTCTTGAATACAGCACCTCGAAGGGGTCCTGTGCGCAACCAGCGGAAGAAACGTTTCACCACTTGGTGGTGAGGCTCTCGGCGGCGTCGCGGCACATCTCAAGCACGGAGTCGCCAAAGACACCGAGCAGGATTGTTGCTGCAACGCAGATGAAGATTGAGGTTCGAACTTGCCAACCCGATGGAAGCGGTCCTTCTCGTCCTTTTTCAGGCGATTCAAAGAACATCACGACAGCAATGCGGAGGTAATAGAACACCGAAATGGCTGAGTTAAGCACCATCAAGAGGGCGAGCCACCAAACCCAGTGTAGATCCCCGAAGGAGTTGACACCAGAGCCGACACCAACGTTGACAATACCCATGATGACCATGAGTTTGGACAGGAATCCTGCCATAGGTGGCACACCAGCAAGTGAAATCATGAAGATGAACATGGCAAAGGCAAGCAATGGTTCACGCTTTGCAAGACCACCAAGCGAGGAGAGACGGGAGGAATCACCGTCGTTTTCGAGGATGGAAAGCACAAGGAATGCACCGAGTTTGAACGCAACAAGCACAAGCAAGTGGAACATCAATGCGGTCATGACGAGCAAAGCCGCTTCGCCTTCTTGACCAGCAAAGGATGGGTCCCATGTCCAGGCCCCGACTGCAGTGAGTCCGGCAAGCATGTATCCTGCGTGAGCAACAGAGGAGTATGCAAGCATGCGCTTCGGGTTTGTGCTGCCGAGTGCTGCGAGGTTCCCCCATGTCATGGTAAGAGCAGCGAGCGCCCCAATAGCGACAAGCCATACTGCTGAGCCATCAGATGATTCAGGTGCTGCCACGATCAACAGCATTCGAATTAATCCAACCATACCCATGGCTTTGCTTGCAGTTGCCAGAACACCTGCGACGGGGCTGCTTGCACCTGCGTATGCATCAGGAGCAGCAAAGTGGAACGGTGCAGCGCTGACTTTGAAACCAAAGCCAACAAGAACAAATCCAATACCGATGAGTGGCAGTGGTTCTGTTCCTGTTTCAGCGAAGGCTACAGCGAGGGCATCAAACTGAAGCGAGCCCGACCATAGGTAGAGCATCGATAGACCGTAGAGGCCAACACCAGACGCAACGGAACCGACAATGAAGTACTTCATTCCGGCCTCAGAACCGGCTTTGGATTCCTTCATGAAGGCCACAAGCACGTAAGTGGAGAAGGAAGCCAACTCCAATCCAATGAAGAGCACAAAGAGGTCTTGAGCCAATGCCACAACAGACATTCCAAGACCGCAAGTCAACATTAAGATGTAGAAATCTGCCTGGCGCCGGTTGTTGAACAGCTGATCTTCGGTGAGTTTGCCACCAGTGCCTTCCACCTTCAAACGGTTCATGCTGGCGAACGAAGCAAGTGCCAATGCACCGAAAAAGATCAGTTCGAAGACACGGCTGAATCCGTTCACCATGAGCAATTCCTTTGCGGAATCTGAATCACTGCTCACCACAAGAAGGCTGTCCACGCCTCCGTTGAGCGAGTCAGCAACGGCTGCGAACGCACCTGCAAGGGTGATGGTGGCAATCCATGCCGGTAGGCGTGGGTTGCTGGTGAGGCCATATCGTTGACCGCCCATGAACCAAGGCAGGCGAATTTGCGTTCCAGGAATGCGGAACGTACCCTTTCCAAGATTAGGGATGATGATGAGGGCGATCAATCCAGCAAACAGAAGCATTTCTGGGAGCATGGCTGAGTAGAACTCGTTGCTGAAAGCTTGTGTCTCACTCATGTCAGGCACCTCCCTTGAAAATACCATTCGAAATCATGTGTTCGAAGAACGTTCGGCAGTAATCATCCATCATGTCCAATCCAATCCATGGCATGACACCGAAGAGGATGGTGAAGGCCGCCAAGATCAGCATGGCAATCTTCTCTTCATTGGAAATATCAGGTACTGGGTCGCCATGAAGTGATGCAGGTGGCTGCGTTTCGTCGCCACCTTCGAAAATCGTGCGTTGCATCGACCAGAGGTAGTAAGCAGCGGTGAGGGCCAAAACGAGTGCAGGCCCAATCATCCACAAGACGCTCCAGCCTTCAAGGTCAATGAAGTACCACAAAGCGATGAGCATCATCAATTCTGCAACGAACCCAGCAAGCAATGGAAGACCAAGTGAAGCCATCCAAGCGAACATCATCGAAGTAGCAAGCCAGGGGGAATGCTTGGCCATGCCGCGCATCGCACCAATCTCCATGCTGTGGTAGTGGTGCTTGAATGCGCCACACACTGCGAAGAGCATTGGGCTGATGATACCGTGAGCGAACATCATGAACAAAGCTGCAGCCCAGCCCATCGGTTGCATGGTCGCGATGCCGATGAGGATGACACCCATGTGGGAAACAGAGGAGTATGCGACCATCTTCTTGAGGTTGGTTTGTCCCAAACAGACAATAGCACCCCAAACGAGGGAAACCATACCGAAGATCATCAAGGCCAATTGGAAGTGTTGCAGTGCATGTGGGAACATGCTGAGCGGAAGGCGGAACATACCGTAAGCACCCATCTTGAGCATCACACCGGCAAGCAGCATCGAACCACCTGTTGGTGCCTGAACGTGCGCATCGGGCAGCCAAGTGTGGAAAGGAACCGCTGGCAACTTCACGAGGAAACCAAGCATGAGCATGACGAAGAGCACCTTTTGCATGCTTTCTCCCATGAACCATCCATCTTTGTTGGCCAATGTTGCGCTCTCAACGAGCGTTGGGATGTCGAAGGTACGTCCAGTCATTGTGCCGTACTTACCGCCCGTTCCGATTTGATCAGGTTGCATGAGGTAGAGGGTCACAAGACCGAGCAACATCACAACAGAGGCTGTGAAGGTGTAGATGAAGAACTTCTGAGAAGCATACTTTCGGTCTTTGCCACCCCAGTTCAAGATCAGGAAGAACATTGGAATCAAGGTCAGTTCCCAGAACACATAGAACATGAACAAGTCAAGGGAAACAAACACACCGATCAAAGCGCCACCCATCAAAAGAAGGGTTGGGAAGTACGTTGCACCGTTTTTCTCGTGCCATGTCGCGATGATGGTCACTGGAAGCAAGAAGGTGGTCAACCAGACCATTGGGAATGACAACGCATCCAAACCAACAGTCCAGTGAATGCCCAATGCCGGGAACCATTCATACGAGTCGTGGAAGGTGTAATTGTTGAAGGCAACACCATCGGTTGTAATGTCTGCAAACGAGTTGAAGAACATAGCAGTGGTGTAACCGCAAAGCACCAATGAGAAGGCAAAGCTGGCCATTCGGATTGGGTTGTTGAGTTTCTCATGCGCTGATTTCTTAGCGTTGGCAACGAATGCCAACAATACAATACCTGCGACAACAGGGAAACCTACGAGCTGCATCGAAATCCAATCAGTACCTGGCTCGAACAATCAGGCCACCCCCCAAACAAGCATGAAGATCGCAAGCATACCAACCGCCACCATGAGGATGTAGTCACGGGCTGAGCCGGTTGTGAGCGAGCGAACGACTTCGGAAATCGATTGTGAGCCAGATTCGATCGTCTTAATGGTTCCATCAATGACATCCGCATCTGCGTCAGCAGCCTTTGTAGAGAATCCTGCGACGATCTTGAGCATGGCCATATCGTAGTAGTGGTCGATGTAGAGACGGTTTTGCAAGGCGACTGCGAGGGTTGATTCAGCAAAAGCGCTGTTGTCAAAGTTGAAACGAGCCTTGACCCACGAGTTGAGGCGGATGACAGGCGTCATCCAAGGCTTGGCGGATTCGCCTTCTTCCAACTCGCCGCCATAGAGAGCCATAGCAAGACCAGGGCCCGCAACGGCACCGAGGGCAATGGCGATGTAGGTGATAATGAAGAAGTAAGAGTCTTCATTTGCAAAAGCGTGACCCATCTCGTAAATGATGCCATCAACAAGGGACTTCTCTGACATGAAAGCGTAGTTTTCATCGGGCGCCCAATGAGTGAAGCCCATGCCTGCAAAGAACACTGAGGAAAGGCTGACGAAGGTCAGGAGGAACAATGGAATCTTGATCCATGTGTTGGTCGGGCCGACGTGAGCTGCAACCTCGTTATTTGGCTTGCCAGCGAACGTCTTGAGCCACATTCGGGACATGTAGAACCCGGTCATTCCAGCACCGATCAGTACGCACATGGCAGGCAGGAGGAACTTTGGATCGTCTTGAGCAACTCGCCATGCATTGGCGATGATGCCTTCCTTGGACCAGAATCCGCCAATCAATGGCAGACCCATGATGGAAGCGGAACCAACGAGCATTGCAGTTGCCGTGATTGGCATCTTTGATGCTAGGCCGCCCATGTTCTCCATGGATTGAGCGTCGAAGTGGTCGTCATGGTGATCATCACCGTGATCGTCACCGTGGTCATCATGGTGATGCAAATGGTGGTGGGCGTGATGCACTTCGTGAATCACCGAACCACTGGCCATGAACAGCATTCCTTTGGCCATGGCGTGGTTAAACAAGTGGAACAAAGCCGCACCGAAGGCGACAATCACGATGTAGTGGTCCTTGTCATTGTGGTGCCAATCGAGTGTGTTCGCAAGGTAGAGGGCACATCCAAGACCCGTGAAGATGTAGGCGAGCTGACTCATTGTCGAGTACGCCAAGACCTTCTTGAGATCCATTTGGACAAAGGCGATGGCTGCTGCCATCACGGCTGTAATACCGCCGACAACGGCGATGATGTAGGCCAGGTCAGCAAGGTCGCCATGAAGCGCTTCTGCTCCGAAGAATGGGAACATACGAGCCACGAGGTACAATCCTGCGTTGACCATCGTTGCTGCGTGAATGAGCGCAGAAACTGGCGTTGGACCTTCCATAGCGTCTGGCAACCAGACGTGAAGTGGGAATTGAGCAGACTTACCTACAGCGCCGATGAACATGAGGCCAAGCGCCCATTGGAGGGTGCCTGCAGAGTGTTCTGCGACATGCTCAATGTTTGCGGAATCGAACACCACAGTGTAATCAAGCGAGCCAAAGAGGTCCCAGAGCATGACCAAACCGATCATGAGGAACACATCGCCGATACGAGTGGTGAGGAACGCCTTCTTGGCAGCGTAGGCTGCGCTTGGGCGCTCGTAGTAGAAACCGATGAGAAGGTAGGAACAGAGACCCATGATCTCCCAGAAGATAAACAGCCAAAGGAACGAATCTGCAAGGACCATACCAAGCATACCAGAACAGAACAACACGAACTCAGCATAGAACCGGTGGTTTCGGTTGTCGTTGATTGGATCGGTGTTCATGTAACCGATGCTGAAGGTGTTGATCAACAAGCAGAGGAAAGCTGCGACAAACAAGAGCATCACAGTGATGTGATCGACGTAGATGCCAAAGCCAAACTTGTCGGTGCTCACGCCGGCAGAAGTGCCGTCCCAGACACCAGAGGTGAACCAGTGGAAGACTGAGTCGTGACCTGCTTGCACTGAGCCGATGAAATCGGCAATCAGCAACAAAGAAAGCACGAGCACTGCGCTCATGACACCGAGGGCAATGATGCCCCCTTCCTTGACTGCATTTTTCCAGGTTGGGTTTCCGTTGAACACCTTACCAAGGAAAAGAATCACCGCAAAGGCAATCATTGGCAAAAGCACGATGAGGGGTGCCAGTTCGGTAACGTGAGGGGCTGCGATATCTGTAACTTCTGAACCTGCCATCATCTCACCTCAGTTCTTCAGGACGTCAACATCGTCCAATGATATCGTGTCGTGTTGGCCATACATAGCGAGGAAAATTGCCAGTCCAATGGCAACTTCACTGGCCGCAATGGCAATAGCAAAAATGGTGTAAACCCATCCGGTGGTGTCACCGTGATGGACGGCTGCTGCGGCAAACTGCATGTTTGCGGCGTTAAGCATCAATTCAATGCACATCAAGACGATGATGGCGTTCTTTCGAGTGAAAGCACCACCAAGTCCGATGACGAACATGAGGGCTGAAAGAGCGGATACCAATGCTGGATCAATCATTCTTCTTCACCTCCAAATTCCCACAAGAGGTTCTCCATTCGCTCGTCGCGAACAAGGTATGCTGCACCAATCATGGCCATCGACATCAGCACTCCGAGGATGAGCAATGGAAGCGCCCAATCGGTAAGCAATGCATCAGCGAGACCGCTGGTGGTTGGCTCGTCCTCACTAGCATCGGCCCAAACAGCGTCTGCGCTGAGCACGGAAACAAGGATCATGCCAAGGGCAAGCAAGCCCATACGAGTTGCGAGGGAGAGGACCTTCATTCGAAGTCCTCCTCAAGGATTTGACGGCGTGTGAGCATGATACCAAACAACACCACCAATCCGACACTTGCCAGGTAGACAAGGATTTGAATCGCTGCAAGGAATTCCGCACCCAAGAGGATGAAGATACCTGAAACAGCCATGAAACTGAAAATCAGTGAAAGCATTGAGTGTGCAACACGTTGTGCGAGGATAAGCCCGAGCGCTCCTCCCAGTGCGATGGTTGCAAAGAGGAAAAACACGCCGAGTTCAGCTGCGTGAGCAACGTCCATCTCAAGCACTCTCCTCTGAGGCAGCCTTTGCTTCTCTGGCCGCCTTCTTGGCTCGCTTGTCGCGTTCCTTGTTGGCGCGCTTAGCAAGTTCCGTGTCAACCGCTTCTTGGTGAACATTTGGCAGCACTCGAGTTCGGCTGGCGTCGAACCACAGTTCCTGACGAGTGAATCCGGACATTCCATCATACTCATTGGTCATGAAGAAGGAAGTAAAGCCGCACGATTCCATGCATAGTCCACAGAACATGCACCGTCCCAAGTCGATTCGACCTGATACAATTTGATCGTCTGCAACACGAAGTTCACTTTGTTCGACTTCGACTTCTTCACCGGAGTCGTTCCAGCGAACGGTTGCGGTGTTGCCTGTCAAATCGAGCACTTCAGCGAATCGCCACTCGTTTGGAGTGTCGGTGTGTGCGGTTGCGAGGTTGAAGTCTTCGAGGGTTGCGGCAACTTCTGGCTTGAGCATAGCAGCGTGGCCGCCGACCTCGAGTTCTGCTCCAAGTCCTTCGTGTTCGCCTTCTGCGTTGTCAAGGACGTCGACACGCAATTCAGTTGTCATGTGAAGGCAATCGTTCGGGCAGATGTTGACACACATCTTACATGCTGTGCACGTTTCCCAAATCACACCAATTCGGCCATTGTAGTTTCCTGGAACGAAGAGCCAAGGCTCCATTTCCTCAAGTCGTTCGTAGGGGTATTGAACAGTTTGCGGTTTCCAAAGCGTTGGGAACAAGTCGGAAGTGACTCGGTCGGGTGCGAATTGCTGATTGCTGATATCGTTGAATTCCGAGGTCTTTCCTGCGCGGGACTTGTCACCATCGCTGAGGAATTCGGGGTGCTCAGTGTTGTGGTACCCCATGGCCAAGCGCTTTCCAAAGATCTTACCAAAAAATGGGAAGGTTCGGAGCGCCGTGATCAATGTAATTTTGAACGGGTACCAGAATAGGTTTCTGAAATTAGGTCGTGCGTTTGGGTGCATTGGCATTCTAAATCACCTCAGTCCTTTCCCGGAGTGTGCGTTCCCGCGGGCTGTAATGTGTACACGTGGTACATACGATCTGGAGCAGCGTCTTTGTCCTCGTCGTTCAACAGAAGGAAGAAGACACCCAACCACAGGAGCGTGGTCAAGAGCGGCAAGAGCATTGGGATTTCGAGGCCTGGAATCATCCAAGCATTACCGCCAGCAGCGGTGTCCTTCATGCCCGATGGGTCGAACAAGAACAAGCGATAGAGCGTTGAAAGCACGACTTGAAGCACGGAAAGCGGCAGAAGCATGCGCCATCCAAATTCAAGAATTTGGTCGGTGCGAATTCGAGCAAGGGAGAAACGGGCCCAAACGAAGACAACCAAGAACACAAGCCACGACTTGAGAAGCACAACGATGGCGCCAGGAATCAAGACGTATGCATCACCAAGCAGTGGGATATGGCTAATGGTGCCTTGGAAAGGCAAATGCCATCCTGCAAGGAAGAAGTGAGTGAACAAGAAACATGCAGCGTACGTTCGAATGTATTCTGCCATGAACAGCATGCCGAATCGCATACCGCCGTATTCAGTCCACCATCCTTCGACGAGTTCAGCTTCAGCTTCAGGCATGTCGAAGGGAACACGTTCCACTTCTGCAATCATGGTGACCAAGAAGAGGGCTGCACCAAGTGGCATCAAGAACAAGTTCCAAGCTCCAGCGCTGTGTTGGAAGTGAATGCTTTCAATGATGTTGAAGGTTCCAGAAAGGATCGCAACGGAAAGCAGTGTCAGCAACAAAGGAATCTCGTATGCCGTGAGTTGTGCAGCAGATCGGATGCCACCGATGAGGGTGTACTTGTTGTTTGAAGACCAACCTGCAAAGAACACACCGATTGGTGCGATTCCGAAGATTGCAATTGCATACAGAATCGAAAGGTCGGGGTTTGTGGCATAAATACCGCTTGAGAGTGGAATGATTCCAAGAATCAAAAGCGTTGATGAAACGATGAGGAAAGGTGACACCTCAAAGATGAGTTTGTCAGCACGGCGGGGGACCATGTGTTCTTTGAGCAGGAACTTCATTCCATCAGCGACGTTTTGGAAGAAGCCCGGGAAGATTGAGTAGCCCATCCATGAACGGTTGTTGACGCGGTCAACGGTGGCGAAGTTTTCGTCACGGTTGCCGAACTTCTTGTTGAGCCAGCGGTTGACTGCGCCGACGGGGACGCCTGCACCGAACGGCAGCATGTTCCACCATTCACCTGCGGTGACACCGTTTTCTCCGACCCAAAGGGAACGGAGTGCAGTGGTTGCACCACGGCGGTCGTTCATTCGAGCGACCGCTTTTCGCTCGATCCATAGGATGGCGAATTGGCTGAAGAACAGCATGAGGAACACGATGTTCACAACTGCGAATGTACCTGCTGCAAAGGCAATAGAGCCTGCGCTTTCTTCGAGAGGAGTTCCTTCAAGGGAAGAAATCACGAGGTCGCGAACTGGGCTGTCCTCGCCCAAAAAGATGCTTCGGAGGTCGTAGATGTCATCCATAACAATCACCTCAACGGTCGGTTTCTCCAATGCACGGGTCAAAGCTACCCATGATGGCAGGTATATCTGCAATCTTGTAGCCGATCATCGTCTTGGCGACGAATGGAATGGTGATGAACATCGGTGAACGGATGGACAAACGGTATGGATTCTTTCCACGACCGTCGCCGCCGCCCTGAATGTAGAACTGGGAGGCACCTCGAGTGCACTCGTAGTTGCTGAATCCAGTCGCGCCTTCAGGGGCCCGAGTCGGAGCCTTGGTGAAAATCATCTCATCACCGGAAGCGTAGTTGGTGTTCATGCCACCAGGGATCTTGTTGAGTGCGTCGAGAATCATGCTGCATGATTGGCGCATTTCTTCCATACGAACACGGTAACGGTCGTAGCAGTCAGCACCCTTGACGGATGTTGGCTTTTCGACAGCTGGCTCCCAGTCAATCTCGTCGTAAACGGAGTATGGGTGAGCCCAGCGAACGTCGTAGTTGACGCCTGCTGCTCGAACGTTTGGACCCGAAACACCAGCGTTGACCATTTCTTCAGCATTGGCGTAGCCAACACCTTGCAAACGGACGAGCCAAATGGTCGATTCATCGAGCATCATTTCGTATTCATCAAGTCGCTTTTCGAACAATTTTGTCTTCGCAATGACACGGTCTGCGAAACCAATTGGCATGTCTCGCTTGACACCGCCGATTCGAGGGTAGTTGTAGTGCATTCTTGAGCCACCAAGTTCTTGCAAAAGATCGAGGAACATTTCTCGGTCCCGCATGCACCAGGTCATGAGGGTCAAGTTTCCAATGTCAGGTCCAAAAGCACCGAGCCACATCAAGTGAGAAGCGAGGCGTTGAAGCTCTGCTGAAATCAAGCGAATGTATTCGGCCCGCTCAGGAACATCTGCTTCCAACAAATCTTCCGCTGCGTAAATGTAAGAGTTGGCCCATGTCATTGCGCTCACATAGCACAATCGGTCACAGTAAGGAGTGACTTGGGTGAAATCTCGTGATTCACAGATTTTCTCCACACCTCGGTGAATGTAGCCGAGTTCTGCTTCTGTATCGACGACGGTTTCTCCATCGACCTTTACACGAAGCGTCCACAATCCGTGCGTCATTGGGTGCTGGGGCCCCATTGTAATCCACATTTGTGCCATGATAATCCCTCACTTAACACGGCCCTCGTCCGCAGGTTTACGCATGAAGCCTTGAGCGTCATCGTACATTTCGTTGTGATCGTGATAGCGAAGTTTGT
>Ga0206682_10001558_pt1 | contig 22441 bp, 12 predicted proteins | sample M240m12015metaG_FD_155444 | JGI IMG/M metagenome (GOLD analysis project Ga0206682, IMG submission 155444) | Ammonia-oxidizing marine archaeal communities from Monterey Bay, California, United States - M2 40m 12015 | ecosystem: Environmental > Aquatic > Marine > Intertidal zone | place: USA...
GGCGCGCGCGGGCGTCGCCGCGCGGAGGGTGACGTGCGCGCGCATCGCGGGATGCGTCGAGGTGTGCCGCGATCGCGACCGGCTCGCGGATTGCGTGTGTGCGCATACAGTGCGGTGTCGTGTATATCTACAGCGCGCGCCGATGCGTCTACTGGGTCGTTGAATATGTATATTGGTTCTTAGGGTTTGGGATACGACGCAATACTAAAACCCATCCGTCGCCCGATCCGTCGCGCGAACGAGGCACTCGCGCGCGCGCGGTCGGCGTCGTCGCGGCGGCGCTTCGCGGCGGCGCGTCGCGACGATGGACGCGTGGGACGCGTGGGACGACGCCGTCGACGCCGAGCGCGCCGCGCGCGCGGTCGCGGACGCGAGCGAGGCGCTGCGACGGCGAATGCGCGCGGAATCATCGACGACGACGACGACGACGACGGCGACGACGGCGACGGCGACGACGGCGCCGACGACGATCGAGTTCGCGCTTCGCGAACCTGGGGACGCGTTCGCGATCGCGCGCGCGACGCCGCGCGCGGGCGCGCTCGGGGAGGCGGCGGCGGCGGCGGCGCGGGACGCGGGCGCGACGCGCGCGAGCGACGGCGCGTGGACGGCGCCGGCGAGCGCGGTGCGCGCGATTCGCGACGCGCTCGTGCGTCGGACGAACGCGCGAGTGCTGGACGTGCCGGGGATGGCGCTGCGGTGCGCGGAGGTGCGGTTCGAGGAGGACGCGGCGGGGGCGTACGCGAGAGGCGTGCCGAAGGCGCTGGACGCGAAGATGTTTGAATTTCAGAGGACGGGGGTGATGTACGCGCTGAGGCGACGGGGACGCGTGTTGATCGGGGACGAGATGGGGCTGGGGAAGACGGTGCAGGCGTGCGCGTTGTTGGCGTGTTATCGCGAGGAGTGCCCGGCGCTCATTTTAGTGCCGACTTCGTTGCGCGAGGCTTGGCGAAACGCTTTGCAGTCGTGGCTCGACGTCGCGGACGGCGACGTCGCGTGCGTGGGGGCGGCGAGCGAGGGGTGGAAACTCGACGAAGGACGACCGTTCGACATCGTGCCGTACTCGCTCGTCGTGAAGCTTCGCTCGAAATTGCTCGCGAAGCGGTATAAAATCGTCGTGTGCGACGAGAGTCATTTTTTAAAGGATCGACGCGCGCAGAGAACGCAGGCGGTGATGCCGCTGCTCAAGGATGCCAATCGCGCGATTTGTCTGACGGGCACGCCAGCGCTCAGCAGGCCGATCGAGCTGTTCACCCAGCTCGAGGCCTTGGTGCCGAAAGTCTTCGCGCGATTGAACGAGTACGGCGCGCGGTACTGCGCAAACGGCGGGCCGTTCGGCATGTACACGGGATGTACTCACGCCGACGAACTGCACGTCATGATTTCAAAGCTTTGTATGGTGCGTCGTTTGAAAAAGGACGTGCTCAAGGACTTGCCGCCGAAGCAACGAACGCAGGTTTGGCTCGCGCTGGAGAAGTCGAGCATGGGCGACGTGCGCCGCATAAAATCGCTACTCGACGAACTGCGTCAGAGAGGCGGGAACGAGCTGGAAGAAAAAAGGCTGCTAAACGAGCTCTTCTTAGCGAGCGCCAAGGCGAAGACGAAATCGGTGTGCGAGTACTTGGAGACGTTGATCGACGGGAGTACGTCGAAATTTTTGTTCTTCGCGCATCACGGCGTCTTGCTTGACGCCGTGGCTCAGTGTATGGACGCGAAGAAAGTCAAAACGATTCGCATCGACGGATCGACGCCAGCGGCGGTGAGAGGCGACTTAGTGAACGCGTTCCAGCGTCGCGACGACGTTCGCGTGGCGATTCTCAGCATCAAAGCCGCGGGGATGGGCTTGACGCTCACCGCGGCTTCGACGGTGATCTTCGGCGAAATGGTGTGGACGCCTGGCGACTTGATTCAGGCTGAGGATAGAGCGCACAGAATCGGGCAGCAATCGAGCGTTTTGGTGCAGTACCTACACGCCAAGGACACGATCGACGAAATCATTTGGCAAAGCATAAAGAAGAAGTTGGATAATCTCGGCGCGGTGTTGAACGGGCAAACGAGTGGAAATCACCTCGAGACGACGTCGACGAACGGGAAGTCGCCGAAACGGCAAAAAGTGCAACCCGTGATCGATGTCTCCCAAAGGACGCTGACCGAGCTGTTCGCATCTCAGGCAACGCAGTTATCGTCGCCGGCGGGTGAAGATTCTCAACCCACCGACGCCTAGCTGCGCGCTGTACTAGCACATGTAAAACAAAGAAAACAAATTGGTTGGTTCATTACACACGTACAACGACGGCACCGATCGATCATCGGAAACCTTTCGGACCCGCCTGCGGCCCCATGTCGGCCTTTTTCGCCGCCGTGGCCTCGCGCATCGCTTGGGCGACTCCGTCCCCCAACACCGCTTTGGACGGATCCTTCATGAATTGATTCTCGGCGTCCTCGCTGTGATACACGCACGACACCTCCGGGGACTTGTCTAGATCACCCACGAACGCGAACGTGTTCAAATGCTGCTTGCACACGTCTTCAGCCTTTTTATCCACTACGTTGTTTCGCTCCAACACGCCCCAATTCGACCGGCGAACCACGCACCCCGGTTTCACCTCCGGCTGCGCCACGTACACGTTAAACGGGTTCAACGACAAGAACACGCGTTGATCAAACACCATCGCCGACGCCCCGTTCGCCATGCACAGCTCCGAGCTCGGCGTCCGCCTATCCAAAATCTCCCTCGACGCCACGTTCGACGGCTCCAAGTCCACCGCCGTGTCGAACACCACCCCCGCCCCGATCCCCACCACGAACGCGCCCGCGATGAGAAATTTATTCAACTCTTTTCCCGGTCCACCACCGTCGTCGTACCCGTCGTCCTCGTACGCCATCCTTCCGCCGCCGCCGCCGCCCCGTCCCGCTCGAGGCGGCGCGCGCTCGTACGCCGATTCCCGCCGTCGCGCCTCCCGCAAGCGATCGCCCTGCGTCGTCGACCGCGACCCGCGCTCGTACGCGCGTCTCCCGTCGTCGTCGCCGTCCCCGTCCCCGTCGTCGTACGCGTTCGCGCGCGTCGTCGTCGTCGCGCGCTCGAGAATTCTCAAACGTTCCACCGCGCGTCGACCTCGCGCGACGCGCGACGTCGCGCGCGCGCGCCCGAGCGCGCGCGGCGTCGCCGCGACGCTCGCGCGCGACATCCCGCGCGCGCGTCGGCGTCGTTCGCGCGTCGCGCGCGGATGAGTGTCGCGATTCGACACTCCGCGACGCGACGCCATGTCGACGCTCGCCGCGCGCGCCCGCATCGCTCGCGCGCCCGCGCGCGCGCCGCGACGCGCGCGCCGCGCGCCCGCGCGCGCGATGCGCGCGCGCGCCGCGCTCGGCGAGTCGCTCAGCGCGCACCTGGCGAGCGCGAGCGCGCGCGGGGACATCGACGCCGATCTCGCCATCGCGCTCAACTCGGTCGCCATCGCGTGCAAGCGCGTGCGCGCGCTCGTCGCGCGCGCGCCGATCGCGGGGAACACCGGCGCCGCCGGCGGGTCGAACGCGAGCGGGGACGAGCAGAAGAAACTCGACGTCATCGCGAACGACGTCTTCGTGGAGACGCTGCGCGCGTGCGGACGGGCGAGCGTGATCGTGACGGAGGAGGAAGACACGCCGATCGCGGTGGAACGAGCGAGTGGATACATCGTGACGTTCGATCCGATCGATGGGTCGAGCAACATCGACGCGTGCGTGACGACGGGGAGCATCTTCGGGGTGTACGCGCCGGGCGCGTGCGAGATTAAGGATACGGATAGCGCGGAGGAGACGCTGGCGAATTGCTTGACGAATTCGTTGCAGAGCGGCGAGGCGCTCGTGGCGGCGGGATACTGCATGTATAGCTCGTCGTGCGTGTTCGTGCTGACGACGGGAGACGGCGTCGCGCAGTACGACTTTGACGAAAACGTCGGCGAGTTCGTGTGCTCGAAGGAACGCGTGACGATTCCGGACGGGGATAAGATGCAACGCATTTACTCGGGGAATAACGGCAACGTCAACTTGTGGGCGCCCGAGCTCAAGGATTACGTCGCGCATCTACAAAAGGGTGGTAGCGACGGCGGCAAGCCGTATGTGTATCGCTACATCGGAGCGCTCATCGGAGATTTCCACCGCACTTTGCTCTATGGCGGAATTTGGCTATACCCGCCAGATACGTCGGCGCCGAACGGTAAGGCGCGGTTGCTGTATGAAATCGCGCCAATCTCCATGATTGCCGAACAAGCCGGTGGCATGTCGACGCGAGGCCCGAAGGCGAACGAATCCGTGCTCGACGTCGTGCCGAAGCATATTCACGAAAAGAGCCCGATGTTCGTCGGGTCGAAATCCGCGGTGCAAGACTTGCAAGAGTTCTTGAAGAAGTATTGAGACCCGTCTCGTGGCATATTGATTTTAATGAATTACACTCAACGCTCGCTAATCGCCCAAGTCATTCGAAATCGCTGTCGTCGTCCTCGTCCTCGCTCTCGCTCTCGTCGTCGTCGTCGTCGAGCTCCATCTCATCATCGTCATCATCCGAGTTTTCGATATCGTCCGAGTCGCTCTCGATGACGATGGCGTCGATGTCCTTCTTCTGACGCTTCGCCGCGGGCGCCACCTTGGGCGCCGAAACGGAGGCTCGTCGCGACGGCGCCGAAACGGACGCTCGGGCGGGCGCCGCGATCGATTCGCGCACCGGCGCGGGAGCTGTCACGGGTGGCGGTGGAGGCATGAACGACTCCACTTTTCCACGCACGACGATCGGGGACGTGACGCGTCCGTCGTCGTCGTCGTCGTCGCTCGCCTCTTCCGCCTCGCTGTCGTCGGCGTACATCTTCTTGCGCGCCACCGTCGCGGCTTGTCGACGCGGTCTTCGACCGCCGTCCGCGGCGTCTTTCGCGTCATCGCCGACAACGGTTTCACTCGCCTTCATCGCCGTCGCCGTGGCACCCGTCGTCGTCGTCGTCGCCGCCTTTCCGCTCCCCGCCGCCACGGACGCGTCCCAATCCGTCTCCGCCTCCCCCGCCAAATCCCCCAACTCCGCCGGAAGCGCCAACGGTTTCTCCTCGGGATTCTCCTCCTTCGTCCCGATCCAGTACCAACTCGGAAACACGATCACGCTCTCGAACCACTCCTCCAGATTCATCCTATCCTTCGACTTCGCGTTCAGCGTAAAGTATCGCGTCGACTTCGGCCGCACGATGCTCCCCAGCATCTTTATCCGCCCTCCCTCGAAATCCAAGTACACCACCGGCGCCTGCGTGTGCATCTCTCGCATCTCCCCGATCCTTCCCTCTTTGCTCACGCTCAGCTGTCCCGGGAACACCATCGCGTACCGCGCCTTTTTCGCCGCGCTTCGCTTATGGATGTCCTTCCCGTCCCGTTTCAGCAGCGCCTCCGACGCGTCCAGCTCGTGCGCCGCCGTCGCCGGTCGCGTCGTCGATATCATTTTCACCCGCATCGCGCGCTCGTGCGGCGCGCGCATCGTCGCGCGCGCCTCGTCGTCGTCGCCGTCGTCCGACCGTTTCGACATTTTGATTTAATTTTAAATCTTCGATCCGTCCTCGGCGCGCCGCGTCCCGAATCCGCGTCGCCGCGTCCCGGCGTCGCCGTCGACGACGCGCGTCGAGCGCTCTCGCGCGCGCGCGCGCGCGGCGTCGACGCGCGACGTCGGGCGCGTCGAATCGCGGCGCGACGCGTCGCGCGATGGCGTCACATCGCGGCGTCACATCGCGTCGACATGCTCCGCGGCGCCGCGAGCGCGCTCGCGCGCGGCGCGCGCGCCTCCGTCGCGCGCCGCGCCGCGCGCGAGCCCTCGCGCGCGCGCGCGCGCGCGGTCGCGGTCGCGACGACGGCGCGAGGACGTCCGGGCGAATGCGGCGGCGGCGGCGCGTTCGCCGCGCGCGCGGCGTCGCACGCGCGCGCGGAGGCGTCCGCGCGCGGCGAGACGACGGCGACGCGCGCGCGCGCGCGGGGGCGCGGCGGCGGCGGCGGCGGCGGGCGCGGACGCGGCGGACGCGGCGGACGCGGCGGACGCGCGAGGACGCGAGACGCGCCGAGGGAGTGTCGAGACTTCGACGACGACGTCCCGGCGCCCGCGCGGGCGAAGCGGCGGACGACGGCGACGGGAAGCGACGCGACGCGACGGGAAGGGCGCGCGGAGGACGTGGTGGTGCTGGAGACGTCGGATGGGTTCGAGGATTACGCGGAGGATTACGACGACGACGACGACGAAGGCGCGCTGGGCGTGCGCACGCTCGAGCTCGCGGATCAGGGACGCGGGGCGAACGTGAAGAGCTGCGAGTTCGTGCAGGCGTGCGTGGACTTGGCGGGATGCCCGAAACCGACGCTGCCGGAGATCGCCGTCATCGGTCGGTCGAACGTCGGGAAGAGCTCGCTGGTGAACATGCTCACGAATCGTAAGTCGTTGGCGAAGACGTCGAAGAATCCTGGGAAGACGCAGACGATCAATCACTATCGCATGACGACCGGGGATGGGAAGTTTTACCTCGTCGATCTTCCCGGTTACGGGTACGCGAACGCGCCGGAGGATTTGCGAGAAAAGTGGGCGGCGTTTACGCGCGAATATTTGATCAAACGAGAATCGCTCATCACCGTGTTGCTCTTGATCGACAGCACGGTGAAACCGCAGCGTTTAGATTTGGAGTGTCTCGATTGGCTCGGCGAAGCCGGCGTGCCCGTGACCGTGGTGTTCACCAAGGTGGACAAGCGTAAAAAAGTCGGCGCCGGCAAGCGCGCCAACCCGGCGGAAAACGTCGAAGAATTTTGCCGCGAAGTGAGCGAGTATTGGGACGAGTTACCGCCCATGCTTTACACCTCATCCGTGAACGGCGAAGGCAAGCGCGAGGTGCTGAATCACATCGCGACGTTGCGACAATTCTTTAAGAAGCCGCTCAAGGAGGAGGTATTAGCCGCCGTCGCGCCCGCCGCCGCGGCGTCGCCGATCGTCGCCGACGCGCGCGTCGACGCCTTCGCCGACGACGAGCCCGAGGACGATTGGAACTGATCGTCGCCGCCGCGTTTTGTAATCCACGCGCGCCGCGCGAGTCGTTCGCCTCGTCGCGCGTCGCGTCGGCTCCGCACACCTCGGCGCATGCGCCCTCGCGTCCTCGCGCGCGTCGTCGACTCGCGCGCGCGCGCGATGGGAAGCGCGTTTTCCCAAGCCCTCGGCGCGCCCGCGCCCGGACGCCGCGACGTCGACGACGCGACGACGACGCGCGCCGCCGTCGCGCCGCCGTCGACGCCGAAGCGCCGCTCGAAGACGGTGCAGATGGCGTTCGAGCCCGCGCGCGAGACGACGGCGCCGGAGGGATGGGAAAAGACGCTGGCGACGATCAAGCGTTGGCGCGCGGAGGGACCGCGGGCGGCGGTGGACACGATGGGGTGCGAAAAGATCGCCGACGTCGAGGGCGAGGGCGGCGCGATGGATGAGGAAAAGTATCGGAGATATTTGACGCTCACGAGCGCGATGCTGAGCTCGCAGACGAGGGACGAGATCAATCACGCGGCGATGGCGCGACTGCGCGCGCACGGGTGCACGCCGGAGAACGTGCTGAACACGGATGAGGACGCCCTGGACGCGATGCTGAACCCGGTGGGATTTCACAGGCGCAAGGCGCAATATTTACGGGCGACGGCGAAGATTTTATTGGACGAGTACGACGGGGACATTCCCTCGAGCGTCGAGACGCTGTGCGCGCTGCCGGGCGTCGGACCGAAGATGGCGTACTTGGTCATGAACGTCGGATGGCAAAAGCCGACGGGAATTTGCGTCGACGTGCACGTGCATCGAATCACCGAGCGCCTCGGGTGGACGCCCGAGCGCGCGATCGGTAAGAATGGATCGCCGCGTAAAAAGACGCCCGAGGACACGCGCGCGTCGCTCGAGAGTTGGCTTCCCCGGGACGAGTGGATCGAGATCAACCCGCTGTTGGTGGGCTTCGGCCAGCTCACGTGCACGCCGCTTCGACCGAAGTGCGCCGAGTGCCCGCTCGCCGCCGACGCGTCGTGCCCGTCCGCGTTCAAGGAATCCGCGACGCCGACGTCCGAAAAGCGTCGAGCGAAAAAAATCAAGCTCGAGCCCGACGCGTGATCGCGCGCGCGCAGTAGCGGTAGCATCCGTAGCTTCAATTACAATTCACACAAAAAATTAATGCGTACACCGTCGCCGTCGCGCCGTCGTCGAGCGCCTCGTCGTCTCATCGTCCCGCGCGCGGCGCCTGCGGCACGTACTCGATCCTCGAGCTCGTCGGCGTCTCTTTCGCGCGTCCCGTCGCGCGCGCTTCCTCTATCGCCGCTTCCTCGTCGCCTCGCGCCTCCGGCACCGCCAGACCGACGACGTACAGCGCGAGGACGACGCCGAGCGCGCTCGCGACGCCGCGCTTCGCCCACGTCGCGATCGCGCGCGCCGTCGCGCCGCGCCCGCGCGGTTCCGCGTCGTCGTCGTCGCCATCGTCGCGCTCGCTCGATCGCTCGCGCATGCGCGTCGACGAATGCGAACGCGAGACGACGCCGTCACATCGCGCCGCATCGAATCGAATCTCGAATCGACGCGTCATGGCGCGCCTGTTCCTCGACCGCGAGCCGCTGACGCAGTACAAAGACCGCCGGTTCAACGGCACGCTCGACGAGTACCTCGACCGCCTGCGCGCGTCGACGACGCTGTACGTCGGGAACGTGTCCTTTTACACGACGGAGAATCAGATGCACGCGCTGTTTCGATCCGTCGGCGTCGTGCGCGCCATCGTCGTCGGCCTCGACAGCGCGCGGCGCACGCCGTGCGGATTCGCGTTCGTCGAGTACGAGACGCGCGCGGACGCCGAGCGGTGCGTGCGGTACCTGAACGGGACGAAACTGGACGATCGCGAGATCAGGATCGACTTCGACTGGGGCTACGAGCCGGGACGCGAGTTCGGACGAGGGAAATCCGGTGGGCAGGTGCGAGACGAGTACAGGACGTACTACGACGCGGGGCGGGGCGGGTACGGGAAATTGTTGCGGGACGAGCTGGAGGGGATGCGGGCGAGCGCGGAGGTGGGGGAGAAGCGCGCGCGCGACGACGGCGCCGAGGACGCGTAGCGCGCGCGCCGGAGGACGCGCGTCGTCGATCGATCGATCGATCGCGGTGGGCGTCGGCGTGGAAGAGAGTAGCGGTGTGTGTGTTAGTTTGTTTGTTTGTTTGTTCGCGACGTCGATCGTTCGCGCGTCGCCGCGTCTCGCGCTTCGTCTCGCGTCTCGTCTCGCGGGGCTCGGGATCGCCAATCGTGGGTTTCGCGAAACGTCGCGCATTCTCCGGCGCGTTCGCCGCGTCGGACCGTCGCGCGCGCGTCCGCACGTCGCGACGCGGTCGACGCGGTCGACGCGGTCGACGCGGTCGACGCGGTCGACGCGCGCGTCGATCGATCGCGGGACGCGCGCGCGCGTCGCGACCTTTCGAATTCAACGACGCGAATTCGACGCGAATTCGACGCGAATTCGACGACGCGCGGCGAGCGCGAGGGCGCGCGACATGGGATGCGCGCAGGGAACGCTGAAGCGCGCGGGGAGCGTGAAGGCGCGCGATCGGTCGCTCGCGGTGATGAAGTCGTTGTTTCCGGTGGCGTTCGTGGACGCGTACGAGGTGGAATCCAAGGCGACGTTCGACGCGTACGGAGGCGCGTTCGACGTCGTGTCGAGGGAAGACGGGAGCGCGCGAACGGCGGTGTTGGCGCGGTTGAAAAAGCAGGCGGACGGCGAGAGCTTGACGATATCGCAGTTTTCCATGGAGGAGTACGTGTTGCAGTTGTTGCGTCACGACGGCGTGGCGAGCGTGTACGAGAGCTTCACGGAGCTGCGAAAGAGACCGGCGATGGGGGTGTTGATCGTGGATCGGTTGCGCGGGGCGAAACTGATCGATTACTTGCAACAGAAGGACGGGGCGAAGCTCGGTGAGGACGAGGCGCGGGAGATCATGGTGCAACTGGCGTCGGTGTTGAAGCACCTCGTCGACTGCGGGGTGACGTGTGGGAATTTGGATTTAGATACGTTGGTGTTTAGAGAGGAAGATAACATGGAATTAGTGGTGACGTCGATGCGTTATGCATCGTTAGCGGGACACCCTTCGCCGTACGTCGTGGAGTACGGGACGTACGAGATCGAGGATGAGTTGGGACAACCGGTGACGCGAACGTTTCCAGAGGATGCGCGAAAGTTACACTTCGCCGCGCCCGAGCGCTTGAAGCCGGACTCTCGAGGACGCGATCGGCAACCGTCGGTGGATGTATGGTCGTTCGGCGTGATCATGTACACGTTATTGGCGGGATACCTTCCCTTTGAAGGCGAAGATAGTCGAACGCTTTGCGAGAAAATTCGCCAAGGCAACTTCACCGCCTTCAAGTACGACGTGGAGACGTGGGACTCCATCAGCATGGGCGCCAAAGACTTGATCGCGGGATGTTTGCGCGTCGACCCTCGACGTCGTTTCAACATCGAGCGCATTATGAAGCACCCGTGGATTAGAAAATTCGAGGATCCAAACGCGACGTTTATCGCGCTCGGCAGCGATCTCGGCACGCCGCCCCGTTCCTATGTGAGCAATTCTTCCGATTACAGCGACCTGCACTCTCCGATGCATTAACAAAACATAGTCTCCATAGATCTACACAACAACATCGTTCGCGAGCGCCGTAGTCTCGCGTGTAATCAAATCGAGCTTTAGAGTGTTTCATCCATTTCTTCTCCGCGACGCGACGTCGCAGAGCCGTCGCTCCAACCGACTGAAAACCCGCGCCGCACAGACGGACGCCCCGTCGTCTCGGCGCCCGCGCGACTTTCGCGACGACACCCGCCGCGGGTACGAACGTTCATCGCGCGCGCTCCCGTCGCGCGCGCCTCGAACGCGTCGTCGCGCGCGTCGTCGCCGCGCTCGAACCGCCGCCGCCGCCGCCGGCATCGGCGCCGCGATGCCGCGCGATGCGACGGCGACGACGGCGCGACACCGGGTCAAACAGCGCGGACTGGTGCAGAAAGAGATCGCGAGCGCGAGCTTCAGCTTTTACGACGCCGAGGATGTGCGCAAGATATCGGTGAAGAGGATCACGAACCCGGTGCTGTTCGACGGGTTGAACAACGCGGTGGCGGATGGTCTGTACGACCCCGCGCTCGGACCGACGGACTCGAAAACGACGTGCGTGACGTGTAAATTTCCGGGAGGGATGTGCGCGGGACACTTTGGACACCTCGAGCTCGTCGTGCCGGTGTACAACCCGTTGACGTTCGGCACGGTGGTGCGGTTACTGAAGACGACGTGTTTTCATTGTCACAAGTTTCGCTTGCACGCCAGTCGCGTGCGAAGGTTTCGAGAGCGGTTAGAGATGCTCATGGATGGTGACATGGAAGCGGCCGAGGGAGTACTTCCGGAGATTAGCAAGAAGGCGAAGGAAGAGATGAGCTCAGTGTTTAAAGAGGTCGAGGGCGACGGCGATGCGGAGGAGATGGATTTAGACAACATCCACGACGTCTTGCCGAGATTGAAAACGCGTGGTCGAGGTGAACCGGTCGTATGGACTTCGATCACGTCCACGGCAGCGCGAAATTTAATCAAGGAGTTTCTCGCGATACAACCGAAGAAGTGTGAGAACTGTGGGGCTATGAATCCGAAGGTGTCGCCCGAGGGACACAATAAGATCTTCAGAGGTGCACTTCCGAAGGCGCATCACGAGAACAACTTAGCCAAGGGCATTGACATCAACGACGATATGGCGTACCTTGCTCGCGAAGCTAGCGCCGAGAGCGCAGATTCACACGCTGGAGCGACGAAGTTGGCCGGCGCAGCTGTGGAACCGAAGCTCGTGCCGGCGAAAAAGAAGGCGCGCAAGAGACTCGGCGAAGGGGATGAGTCGGATAGATCGACGGATGACGAGGGTGCGGCTGAAAAGAGTAGTGAAGCCCGAGACGTCGACGCGCAGTCTGATAGCAGCGACGATAGCGATAGTAGCGACTCAGAGACGATGTCCGTGGATGAGCGCGTGCAGGAGACGGCAAAGTCGCTTTACATCACCCCAATTGAGGCTCGAGCTTTGCTTAAACGTTTATGGATGTACGAGTACGATTTTTGTTCCATGATCTGGGCGACGAACCCACCGAATAAGTGCACGAAGCGAGGCGAAGAGCGTCGAAGTGATCCGGCGAGGTTTTTCATTCAAACACTCCTCGTGGCTCCGTCAAAGTTCCGGCCGCCAAGCAAGATGGGCGATATGATCTTTGATCACCCGCAAAATACGGCGCTCACGACGATTATCCAGGCCAATTTAAGTCTGGCCGAGCTCTTTAGGACGCCTCCAACGGTCCCAGAGCCGCCTGAGGTGCGAGCAGGCCGAGCCGTACGCGCTTGGTTGGCTTTGCAATCCGGCGTGAATCGGCTCATCGACGCCACGAAGGCTGACACCCAAGAAGCCAAGCAGGCTATTGGGATTCGTCAGCAGCTTGAGAAGAAAGAGGGTTTATTTCGCATGAACATGATGGGTAAGCGCGTGAATTTCGCCGCACGGTCGGTGATTTCCCCCGATCCATACCTGGGCACGAGCGAAATTGGCGTTCCTCCGGTGTTCGCGAAAAAGCTCACGTTTCCCGAGCTCGTCACCCCACATAACGTTGACTTGATGCGCACACTCGTTGAAAACGGACCTGAAATCCATCCAGGGGCGAACGCGATCGAAGACGAACGAGGGCGTGTGATTCACTTGGACAAGTTCACCGCCGAAAAGCGAGCTGCCATAGCGAAGACTCTCTTAGCAACGACGGCCGCTGGATCTGCGGACGGGCCGGCGAGACCGCTCGCAAAGACGGTGTATAGACATTTACGCGACGGCGACGTGATGCTCGTTAATCGTCAGCCAACGTTGCACAAGCCTGGTATTTTGGCGCACACTGCGCGGGTTCTACCGGGGCAGCGAGTCGTCCGTATGCACTACTCCAACTGTTCCACCTTCAACGCCGATTTCGATGGGGATGAAATCAACCTTCACTTTCCGCAGGATCACTTAGGACGAGCCGAAGCGTATGAAATCATGCACGGCGATCGTCAGTTCACCGTACCAACGGACGGGAAGCCTCTCAGAGGGTTGATCCAAGACCACATCTGTTCCGGGTTGTTGCTCTCCATGCGAGACAGCTTCTTCGATCGATCCGAGTTCACGCAGCTTCTTTACAGCGGTCTCGTGGACTACTGCGGTGATGAGCACGGGAAAATCGACGTCCCGGCGCCTGCTCTCCTCAAGCCAAAAGCACTTTGGACCGGCAAACAAGTCATCGCCGCGGTTTTATCGCACATCACTCGAGGGCGACCACCGCTAACGTTCAGCGCACCGTGCAAGATCCCAGCCACGTTTTTCGGCGGTGAAGACTCTGGCGAAGATCGACTGATTATTAGACGAAACTACTTTTGCTCTGGGGTCGTAGACAAGAATATGTTCGGCAAGTACGGCCTTGTGCACGCCGTGGCCGAGCTCCACGGACGGTCCACAGCCGGCGCTTTATTGTCAATTTTTTCCCGACTTTTTACCAACTTTTTGCAAAAGCATGGCTTTACGTGCGGTATCGATGATTTGATTCTCACCGCTGATGCAGAAAAAGATCGCGTAGTGGAGCTAAACAAGGCAGACGAGATGTGTAAGACGGCTACAGCAGATGTCGCAGAAGCGAGCGGGAAATCGGATGAGGAAGTGATGACGGCTATCGCGGCGAAGTTGCTCGAAAATCCCGAATGGGGCGCTCAATTGGACATGAAAGCGTCAGGCGCTTTGAACAAGGTGACTTCGGCGACCGTGAAGAAGTGTCTCCCGTTCGGTACAAAGAAGCCATTCTCAAAGAATTGTCTCTCCATCATGACCATCTCTGGCGCAAAGGGTTCGCTTGTGAACTTTTCTCAAATCGCCGCCGCCTTGGGCCAGCAAGAGCTCGAGGGTCGCCGTGTACCTCGCATGCCGAGTGGTAAGACGCTCCCTTCATTCGAGCCTTTCGACATCAGCTCGCGGGCGAACGGTTACATCGCCTGTCGGTTTTTTAGCGGATTGGATCCCGCCGAGTACTTTTTCCACTGCATGGCTGGTCGCGAAGGTTTGGTCGATACCGCCGTGAAGACTGCGCGCTCTGGTTACTTGCAGCGTTGTTTGGTGAAAAACCTAGAATCGATGAGAGTGCATTACGATTTTACCGTGCGTGACAGCGATGGAAGCATTGTGCAGTTTCAATACGGGGAGGATTGCGTCGACGTCACGCGTTCTGGGTACTTGGAGAAGTTTGAGTTCCTTGCCGAAAACCCGGAACTCATTTTGCTCAACAACGAAGCCGCGATTTCGATGTTGCCCAAGCTCAACAAGAAAAAAGTAAGTGTTCTTGAGACCATAGGTCGTAAAGAAGAGCTACCGCGATTCTGCATGGAAAACTTTGGCGACCAGTTGGGAGTGTTGCCAGAGAAATTCGGCGATGAACTTAAAACGTTCATCGACTCGCGACCGAAAGGTTACTGGGCCGAAGAGAAAGGAAAGAAGAATGAAAGTTCATTGGCGGCAAAGTCCGGTTTGACCGCTGAAGAGTTTGCCATGCTGATGAATATGCGTTATCTCACGTACGTTGCGCCCCCCGGCGAAGCCGTCGGCGTCATTGCCGCGCAGTCTGTTGGAGAACCATCCACACAAATGACGTTGAATACCTTCCACTTTGCCGGCCGCGGCGAAGCAAACGTCACGCTTGGTATTCCTCGTCTTCGAGAGTTGCTCATGGCTGCATCAAAGAAGCTTTTGACGCCCGTCATGATACTTCCGTTGAAACCTGGGTGCAGAACTAAGGAAAATGCTGAGACGCTCTGTCGCCGACTCCGACGAGTGATCCTCGCCGAACTCATCACAAAGCTTTGTATCAAGGTGAAAGACTACGGTATAGGTCCAGATGAGGGACTCTCACGATTGTATACCGTTGTCATTCAAATGCGCGAAGGTCAAAATGACGACGATCCAAATGAGGTGACGTTTGCAGAATTTCTGCACGCCGTCAAGCGCAAGTTCGCCAAAATGCTCGTGGCGAGAATTGGCTCTGATATGAGGAAGAGCAAAAGCAACAATGGTGTCATCGTGAAAAACGCGAAAAATGGCCCGATGCAAGGAACCACGGACCCTCGCAAGGACGATGACGAAGAAGAGGATGACGAAAAAGAGAAGAACTCCGCCGCGCGAGCGAAAAATGTCAAATTTGAGAATGGCGACGCGTCGGATGAGGACGAGGACGATGAGGAAGACGAGGAAGGTGCAAAGACGGAGAATCGCAAAATAGACGAAACTGAGGTCGACAGCGATTCTGATGGCTCATCTTCTTCCGGTGACGATGATTCCGATGCTTCTTTGGACGATAGCGCCAAGACGCCAAAGTCAAAGAAGAAGCGAGTTCCTTCGAGTGAGATGACGGACTGTGGCGTACAGCTGACGGAGGATGAAGTTGTCGAGACAATCGTGTGTGACGAAAAATCTCGAACCATAGAGTTCACGGTTCCAGCTGGTATAAACTCTCCTCACGTACTCGTGCTCGAAATCGCACAAGAAGTTGCCGTGAAAACGATCATTCGCGAAACGCCGGGAATCAAGCAAACTTTCGTCGTCGGCAAGACGGACGATGAAGATCCCACTGGCTCGCAACCTTTATCCATTCAAACCGATGGTATCAATTTTGGCGCCGCTTGGGCGAACTCTGATCTCATCGAGGTCAACTCCATGAAATCAAATTCTGTATGGGACATCATGCAAACCTTTGGGGTCGAGGCGGGCCGATCGACGCTCGTGAGCGAAGTGCAAGCTGTATTCGGCGTGTACGGCATCGGCGTTGATACGCGTCATCTTTCTCTCATCGGTGACTTCATGACGCAACAAGGTGAATACCGACCCTGCAACAGATCTGGCATCGAAAAGAGCACTTCGCCATTCCTGAAGATGTCTTACGAGACGGCGACGGCATTCTTAACGGACGCAACAATTCGCGGAGAAACGGACGACTTGAGCTCGCCATCGTCGAGAATCGTCGTTGGTCGCACTGTTGATCTGGGCACGGGCTCGTTTTCTCTCAAACACGACATCGTGCGGGCTGCACAGTACCAAGAGGCTAACAAAGCCACGGGCAAGCACATTCGTCTCTGAGACGCACACAAAAAGTAGCAAATTTAGATAGCACACGTGGTTTATCATCACATAACAAACAAAAACACTAAAGACTCCCGATACTACTTGATTTCAGCCAACTTGTTCAAGATATCCTTCGCTTGAGCCGTCGCGTTGCCAATGTAAGTGCTCGGAGTGAGCGCAAGCAAGCTCTTCTTGCCCTCGTCCGGAATATCGAGGTTGGACACAAACTCGCGCATGCCTTCGGCGTCGACGCGGCGGCCACGAGTTAGTTCCTTGAGCTTTTCGTACGGCTTTTCGACCGCGTATCGGCGCATGACAGTTTGAATTGGTTCAGCGAGCACCTCCCAGTTGACATCCAAATCGTCCGCCATGGCTTGCGCGTTGACTTCGAGCTTACTGATACCGCGAAGGGTGGATTGGTAGGCGAGAATGGAATATCCGAAGCCGACACCCATGTTTCGCAAAACGGTTGAGTCGGTCAAGTCGCGCTGCCACCGAGAAACGGGAAGTTTGGCGGCGAGATGCGCGAAAACGGCGTTTGCCAAGCCGACGTTGCCCTCAGAGTTTTCAAAGTCGATCGGGTTCACCTTATGCGGCATCGTCGAAGAACCGACCTCACCCGCGATGGTCTTTTGCTTAAAATAGCCGATTGAGATGTATGACCAAATATCGCGGTCGAAGTCGAGCGTGATGGTGTTGAATCGCTCCACGCACGCGAAGAGCTCAGCCATGTAATCGTGCGGCTCGATTTGCGTCACGTATGGATTGAAATCAAGCCCAAGTCCGGTCACGAACTTTTCCGCCACCGCCTGCCAGTTCACGTTTGGATATGCCGACATGTGCGCGTTGTAGTTACCCACGGCACCGGCCATTTTACCGTACAACGGAATTGAATCGAGCTGCTTCACTTGACGCGCCAAGCGGTACGCCACGTTGGCCATCTCCTTACCCAACGTCGTCGGCGATGCCGGTTGACCGTGCGTGCGACTCATCATCGGCGTCGCGGCGTAATCAACCCCCATAGCCGCGATCGCATCGATCATCTTCGTCATCTCGGGCTTCAACGTCGCCACGCCATCTCTCAACATCAACGCGTGACTCAAATTATTAATATCCTCGCTCGTGCACGCAAAGTGCGTGAATTCCATAATCTTTGCCAGCTCCGGCTGCGTCATCAGCGCGTCCTTCAACACGTACTCCACCGCTTTGACGTCGTGATTCGTCGTCCGTTCGACCGTCTTCACCTTGGCCGCCTCGACGACGTCGAAATTCGTCAGATAGTTTTCCAGGAACGCGTTCGCCTCCGCGCTCAGCGGCGGCACCTCCACCACCTCTGGAATCGCCGCGAGCGTTTGCAACCATCGCACTTCGACGTAGACGCGCGCGCGGATGAGCGCGAATTCGCTGAACGCGCCTCGCAGCGCCGCGGTCTTGCTCGCGTAGCGTCCGTCGAGCGGGGACAGCGCGGTGAGGTCGCTCAGCGCCAAGTCCTGGGCGTCAAAGACGCGGTCGCGCGACGCCGCGCGGATCGTCGCGCGGCGGTGCGTTCGAGCGTGCGATCGCGCGGGCGCGGGCGCGACGCGCGCGTTCAGTAGGGCGCGGGCGAGGGCGGGCATGGTGTGCGTCCGCGAGAGTCGCGATGTGCTACGCGCAGCGGTGGCGGCTCGCAGGTTTGAAATTTAACGCGCGCGGAGATAAATGATAAATACAATGCGATAATGCGCTAAGCGAAGGCGTTTAGTCGCTCTTCGCGACGTAAAGAACGATGCGCGCCGAGCGCCACGGCGTGGGCGCTGTCGCGCACCGAACGGAGAAGTTTTAGCGCGTCAAGGTGGGCGTCGTCGACTTTTCGGCCCATGACGACGCCTCCGGGCGAGAGCGCGGGGACCCATAGAGCCTCTTCACCGCTGCTTCGGCCCTTGGCGAGCGCGCACAAGGCAACGGTTCGATGTGCCTTTGCGCTGGAATCGGCGATCGGGGTGTTGTCGTCGTCGATCATGTTTGAGATGACGACGCCGCCTTCGCGAAGCGCGTGCGCCGCCGCGGTGAGTTGGCCGACTCCACCGTCGATGAGAAAGACGTCCGGAAGTTTGCTCTTGGACGCCAAGCGCGCGGTTATTGACTCAGCGATACCACCATAGTCGTCGCTTGGTGTTACGGCTTCACTGAGCTGGTATCGGCGATGCTTGAGCGGCGCCGGCGAACCTCCCTCGAATCGAACAAAGCTCGTCACAGCGTTCTGGCCGGCGAGATGAGAAACGTCCACGCCTTCGATGCTCGTGGGGGACTCATCGAGTCCGATGGCGTCCTTTAAGCGAAGCGCCGCGGCGGATTTCACCGCCGTTGCGCGCGCGGATTCGTCGGCGTTCTCGAGTGCCATTTCCGCGAGCGCCTCGAGGAGCGATCCTTCCTTGGCGGCACCGTGGTGCAAGACCTTACTCTTCTTCGTCGCGTTGGCGCCGACGCCGGTGTGACGAAGCGCTGCGCGTAAGTTCATCGGTTCTGCGATAGTGTGCGGGATGTACACCATGTCCGGGCGATCGGAGAATTCGCTCAAGTACATCTGCTCGGCGACGAGCTGTGCGGCTTCGGCTAGAGTGGCCTCGGCGATGGCGTCGTCCGCTGTGGCATTCGGCACATCCACACTCGTACCGTAGACGTCAACTATTGTACCGTCGCGCACTTTAACGATCTTTACCGCACATGTCGCACCACCACTGCTCGCGGCAGCGATGACATCCATGTTCCATTGCTTTGCCGCGGAGTCCGCTTGCAGGAGCGCAGCGAGCGAACCGCGAGCGCCCTGGCCTCGCTCGGCTTCTTCTTGGGCGGATATTCGCAACTCAAGCGCCGACGCAACTTCACCACGGTCTTCCAGTGCCGCGACCGCTTCGTCATACTTGGCATCGAGTACCAAAGTCGCGACTTCCGCGGCGAAGCGCCACTGCGCGACGGCGGCGGTTTCGCCGAAACGCGAGCGAAACGAAACGCCGCGCAAATCGAGCGCACGTTCGAGAACAGCCATCATACGAATTGCTGCTTCGCGAGTGGGGAGAGTCCACACTTTCTCGGCTCTGGTGGGGTCGAACTCATTTTGAAACTTAGCCACGAAAATACGCCCGTCGGCATCCCTCGATGTCAAAACGATTCGCGCGCTTTCGGGCTTCGGCGCATCCTTCAGCAAAATGTTCAACGCTGGACGCTCGCGCTGAATTAATCTCGCTTCGAGCGCAAGCGCATCGGCTTCGCCGCCTGGCGTCAGCACAGCATCGAGAGTGCGTGCTGAGGCTAAGAGCTTTCGATGTCGCGGCGATGACTGTATCAATGCGGGCGACAGATAGTGCCCAGTCCGCGAGCGCAAATTCTTCGCCTTGCCGACGTAAAGCACGTTGCCAGCCTCATCGATCCATCGATACACTCCTGTTTTCGATGGCATATCGCGATGTAAACGCCTGAGTCGCTCGACATGCGTCGCATCGAGCCCATACGCATCTAACACAGTCTCGGCGACGAGTTTTTCGCCCTCCTCCACCTGCACTTCTTTGAGCGCGTCTGACGGTTTCGGACCCGGCCGTACGCCGCCGCCTTCTCGTCGCTTTCGCCAACTTCGGAGCGCTTTTTCGACGGCTTCCGTGTCTACTTCAGCACTCTTCGGCGACGTGAGCGCAGCGGACTGTTCTACGGCCCACTTTTGCTTCTCAAGTTCGATCTCATCCGCCATGACGTCGAAGAGAGAGAGCGTCGACGTCGAAGACCCCAACGTCGCCGTCACCGGAACGAGATTGTTGTCGACATTGTGCTTGTGTTGTTTCACGCGACGACGATCGACCTCATTCATCATCTCTTTCATGGCGGCGGTGATGGAATCCGCAAAGAGCACGCATTCGCCGTTCTTGTTCCGCGCCGCCCGGCCAGCCATCTGCATCAACGAGCGCGCGCTTCGCATGAAACCAGGAATATCCGCATCTAAAATGGCGACGAGCGACACTGAAGGTAGATCCAAGCCTTCGCGCAGAAGCTGCGCACCCACGATACAATCTAGTTCGCCTTGTTGAAGCTTGGACAGTTTTTCGGCACGTTGCGGGGCAGTGAGCTCTGAGTGCACCCAATCGGCGCGCACGCCGTGCGCGTTCAAGTACATCGACAGATCCTCGGTGTCCGCCTTGGTGAGCACGCACACCAGCGAGCGTTCGCCAATCTTAGCTTTCTCATTCACTCGCTGTGCCAACGCTTCGAGTTGATTCTCTTTGCCTACGACGTGCACCGGCGGATCGAGCACGCCGCTCGGTCGCACGACCATGTCAACCATGGCATCGCTCGACTTGCCGCCGACCCATTCCGTCTCAATATCGCCCGGAGTCGCGCTCACGAGCAGTGCCTGCGGGACACGCTGCCAGAATTCTTCGCTCATGAGTGGACGATTGTCCAACGCCGATGGCAGACGATAACCGGCGCCCACGAGCGCCGTTTTACGGCTTCTGTCGCCGCCGTGCATCGCGCGAAGTTGCGGCAGCATGACGTGAGATTCGTCGGCGACCAATAACCAGTCGCGACGCGTTTTGGAGTCCGCTGAGTATGAAAAGTAATCCAGAAGCGTCACCGGCGGCTCTTCGGGCTTTGCGCAGCGTAAATGACGGCTGTAGTGCTCGGCGCCTGGGCACCAACCGAGCTCTCGCAGCAAGGTCAAGTCGGCGTTGGTTCTCTGCTCCAGTCTATCAGCCTCGATCGCGCACCCCTCGGCGCGAAGCTTCTTCGTTTGTTCGTCCAGTTCAGCCTTGATGCTCACGAGCGCGCGTTGCAGGCGCTCGGCCGGGGTGATGTAGTGCACGCGCGGCCAAATCGTGAGCGGTAAATCGACCCGGCGTCCGCGCGCTTCACACGCGACGACGACGCCGTCGTCGCCTCGAACTCGTACGTCCAACGCACTTTCCAAATATGGCGGCCAAATAGTGATGGTGAAGCAATTGTCGTCGTCAGGTGCGGCGGTAGTTTTGTATTGACCGCGCTCAATATCCATGTACGGCATCACGCGCTCGTACAGTAAATCGTCGCGAAGCTTATCCTCGACGCCGTCGATGCCGAATGTCGACGCCGAGGCCCCGATCTCGATCGTCAGCGCCGCATCTACGTAATCCGTCGGTAACCCCAAACCATACAGGCAACTCACGCTCGCGACGACGACGGGCGTCTTCCCAGGTTCAACGAGCGCTCGCGTCGCTCGATGCCGCAACGCGTCCAGATCAGAATCAATCGCGCTTCGCTTCTCCGTGTACCGCCCATTGGAGTACGACTCCGGCACGTACACCGAGAAATGCGACACAAACAGCTCCACCCGGTGACTCTCGCCCAGATACGCCCGAAGTTCGCGCGCGACTTGCGCCGCGAGCGTCTTATTCGGCACCACCACGAGCGCCGGCTTTCGCTGCGCCGCCAACACGTTCGCCACGACGTACGTCTTCCCGGTCCCCGTCGCCCCCCTCAGGCACACAAACTTCCTATCGCGATCGCTCAGCAGCTCCTTGCACCGCTCGATCGCGCTCGGCTGATCTCCCGAGGGTTCGAACGGCGCTCGCACGCCGTTCGTCGTCCGCCTCGCCGCCGTCCCCGCGTCCGCCTCCACCCCCTCGCGCCCCGACGTCTCTCCCGCCGCGTCCCGCCCCCCCGTTCGCGCCGCGACATCCGCGCGGTCGTCTCGATCCGCTCGAGCCGTCCAGATCGCCCTCCCGCGCGTCGCGCGCGTCGCGAGATTGAGATTAAGATGCCGCGAGACATTCGCGACGCGTCGACGCATCGCGCCTTCCCGTCGCGCCGTTCGACTCACACGCGCCGTCGACGACGACGACGACGATGCGAACGGCGCGCTCGCGCGTTCGCGCGGTATCGCGCGCGCCCGGCGCGCGCGACGACGACGACGTCGGTCGTCACTGCGCGGCGTTTTGGCGCCGAAATCCATGTCGTCGCCGTCGGCGCGCCTGCGCGACGCCGCCGAGGCGCAGATGCGACGCCGAGCGCCGCGCGACGACGCCGACGACGACGACGGCGGCGACGCGAAGCGCGCGCGCGGCGCGGGCGAGTTTCGGAGGTTCGCGTACGCGACGCTGCGGGCGACGCTGCTCGAGCGCGGCGACGGCGACGGCGCCGTCCGAGCGGTGTTCGCGACGTGCCGGCAATCGAGAGAGAAGAGCGCGACGGCGGCGTTGCGACGGATGCTGGGGGAGGACTCGGCGTACGCGCCGGTGAAACTGCCGGCGAGGGGGGCGCTGTTGATGGCG
>Ga0206682_10001562_pt1 | contig 22387 bp, 36 predicted proteins | sample M240m12015metaG_FD_155444 | JGI IMG/M metagenome (GOLD analysis project Ga0206682, IMG submission 155444) | Ammonia-oxidizing marine archaeal communities from Monterey Bay, California, United States - M2 40m 12015 | ecosystem: Environmental > Aquatic > Marine > Intertidal zone | place: USA...
TTAGTGGATGCAGTGGCAGCTACACCCTGAACTTCAAAGCGTGTCTCTGCAGTAGAAGCAAAGGCGTTAAGCGAAAAGGGGGAGCTACCAAAGAACATTAATTAGCATCCTGTATTGTCAGTGTACCCGCAGCAACCTGCTTGAGTATCTCTTGCGTTAGACATTATTAAACCTCTGCTGCTTCAGCTTCTGCCTGACGGTTAGCTGCTGTATCTACCAAGTCGTTATCGAAAGCGTATGTGACAATAGCCTCACGAGTAGCTGGCACTTGGATGTCGTTGTCCAAGCAGTGAGTTACTGTAATATTAACGATCTCGTCGTTAGCAATGCGGCAGCGTTCTGTTACTGCGTTCTCTGCCCAGTCTTGTGGGGAAAGTGCAGCGTATTCTAGACCCTTATACTGGGTTGCTGTAAGTGTAATTGTAATATCAGGCATACTGCCCTCCTTTGTTTTAAAGTGTTAGCCCACCAGATGCCCTGACCAGTATGTGTAGTGACTGTGCAGACCAGTTCCACTGTGTGAAAAATAAACGTTAACATAGTCTCCCGCACTTAAACCTACTACAACTGTAGCGCCTTGCCCTGCATAACTACCTGTGAATGCACCATAAGTACCAAGCGAAGACATTCCATAATATGACGCCGTACCATTAACATGCATTTGGGCTAAAGAATTATAGCCCATGGTGTACAACAGCGTACTGAAAGAAAAGGAATAAGTCCCTGCTACTGGTGCTGTGAAACGACCATTGGTGTTGTTATAACATCCGCCTATGTTTCTATTCACAGATTGAAACACGATATTACCTGAACTTGTTACATGGGAAGTCCGTGTTGCATGAAACGCTGGCTGATACGGCATAGTGACACGGCCTGCTGCGTCGATGCGCATACGTTCTGTGTCATTTGAAGTAAAAACAAGATCATGGTTAGTTTGCGTTCCAACAACAAAGTTGTTTCTAAAGGCAGTATTGCTGGCGGAAGAACCACCAGTACCAACCATACCTGTAGCTGAACCAGAGGCTCCTTGTCTCCACCTAACTACGTTATAATGATCTGTATCTGTAGTTGTGTTTTCAATTAATCCAGAGTAAACATCACCAAGACCCGCACCGTCTATATGCAAAGGCGCACTAGGTGAACTCGTCCCAATCCCAACATTACCATCACCATCAATCTTAACTTTTGATGTACCAGAGTAATCACGGAAGTCTGCAATATATCGTGTTGAAGTATTGCCGCCGCCTACAAACTTTGCACCGTATCCAGTTGAACTTGTGTTGGATAGATGCACAGAGTTAGTACCGCTTGCAGAGGATTGAACTTCAAGACCACTATCTGGGTCTGTAACCCCAATCCCAACATTACCGCTGCTGTCGATGCGCATACGTTCTAGATTGTCTGTAGCTAAAACAATCGGCTGGTCTTCGTATGTCCACAGATAGTTTACTCCAGCACTTACACCAAGAAATAGACCGTTGCCAGAACCTGTGCCTGATGTAGAGTTCTGAAACAATGCCGATGATGCGCCTGCACCTGTGTTAATCACACGCAATTGTTCACCAGAAGAGCCTGTAATGTCTAATCTTCCTGTAGGCGAACTCGTACCAATCCCAACATTACCGTTAGCCAGAATGTGCATCCTCGTGTTTGCAGCGGCATCTTGGAATGTTGCTACATATTTCAATGAGTTGGAGCCGCCACCACGAACCATAATACCATTGCCGCTTGCAGTGTCAGTATTGTTAAAATATGAAACTACTGTGTTTGCTGCACTAGTACCCACATGAAGAGGATTTAAAGGCGAACTCGTACCAATCCCCAATCGCTCAGCACTCGCATCCCAGTAAAACTTTGCAGTGTTGCCTGTAGCCTCGTAGAAGCTGATGTCGCCGCCCTCATTGCCTTGACCTATTTTTGCTCGTAATGTGCCATCAATTTTAAACAAAATTTGACTACTCAATCCGCCAACATTATTACTATCTGCGGATATTTCTAAGTCGCCATTACCACTACCAATAATTTTGTGTTCAATATTATTGTCAGTATCGTTTAACAGCAATGTTGGGGCATTAGAGGATATTGTGGCATCTCCATCCACAGTCAGCCCATCGCTGGTCAAAGTCCCAGTGATGTCTGCACCTGTGCTGGTGGTGGCGAGCTTTTGGGCGTTGTCGTAACGAAGTGTTGCTGCTCCGTTTACATCAAAAGTGGCATAAAACTCTGAAGCATCAGCGTTAGCTAAAATAATAGCTTGCTGCCCTTGTATGTAAAGAGAGCCCGTGCCACTGTCCACAATACGATTATTAAACCCGTCATGGTAAATTTGTAGATCATTACTAGCGCCGAAGATAGCTTTATCATTGTCACTGAAAGACAGGTTACTAGTCATGGTATCGCCAGCTACGTTACCAGAGCCAATCAGATTAGATAGGTCTCTTGCTCGTGTCATAAGGTTATACCCCTTGTGAAGCTACATGTGCTGCGTAGGCATCTTTGACTGCCTGTGTATGTACTGCATTGCAGATTGCCTGTAGCTCAGTGCTTTCGCCTGTGATGTCTGCATCTGGTGCAATAACACGGCGTGAAAAGCTACGGCTAATCTCTGTGCCATCGTCGTAGATAACCCGTGCAGTGCGAACTTGTACGTGCTTGTACTCGCCTACTACTTCGATTTTATCGTCTAGTGTTGTTTCTGTAAGTGCCATCTTTTTTCTCCTTTGATGGTGTTAGTGAGCTTGCGAACTCACTTAGGACTGACTACCCTGTAATCCAACAGGGGTGGTTATGCATTTGTTTCATACGTACCTGAAAAGCGAACCCAAAACTGCCCCTCAACACTGGTCTGAGGAAGGGCAACCCAATTATCGTTCGTAACACCAAAGTTGTAAGTATACATCCTAATACGGTCTGTATTTTCTTGCAGTAGTGCTGTAGGTCTAGTACCCATAGAAAAACCCCTCTCCCAAAAGTGGGAACAAGGCGTCCACCCAAGCCCGCTGCTGCCACTAACATTGAACGGCAAACCTACAAGCATCAGTTGCGAAGAGTTTCTCCCTGTCCAAGTAGACGTATTAAGACTAATCGTAAAGTTAACTCTATTCCCTACTTTGGTGTATTTTCCGCCAGTTACGCTTTGATAAGTCACACCAGTAGCATTGTAGATTGACGGGGTAAACGTCCCCTCCTCATAGTCATCCAGCTTATGACTGGTGTTGCTGATGTAGACACCGCCAGACAGGTAAAGGTCTTTGAAGCGTGATGATCCAGCTCCAAGTGTTAAGACACCATTGCTTGGCGCACCTGCATTATCAGTAGGATATAAAGCAGCACCCCCACCTGTAAGACCACCCCCGCCTGAACGAGGATCAAGTACCAGCGATGAAACAACACCTGATCGTGAAGAAATACTCCCCACAGTTGCGCTGTCTTTGCGGAACTGAACGATGTCGCCGTTTGAGGTTAGGCGTGTAAATCGTGCAACCAAGCCGTCATCTACAGTCCCGTAGTTAAACCCGTAATTGGTTATACCACCGCCAGCAGCTCCTGTGTTGAAGCTAGACTGCCCTACCAGCAAGTTACCGCTGCTGTCGATGCGCATATATTCGCTTGAGGCGTTGTTGAAAGTAAAGCCACCGTTTGATGCACCTGTACTTTTAAACTTTACTAAGTTTCCAGTAGGAGAAATTACTGTATCTAAGTAGTGATAATCTGATCCGTCAGTTCCTTGGTCTCTGGTGACAGTAACGTCACCACTGCCAGATGCCGAAGTGTAAACTCTAACCCCACTGGGGTCTGAAATCCCAATCCCAACATTACCATCACCATCAATCTTAACTTTTGATGCACCAGAGTAATCACGGAAATCTGCAATATATCGTGTTGAAGTATTGCCGCCGCCCACAAACTTTGCACCGTACCCAGTTGAACTTGTGTTGGATAGATGCACAGAGTTAGTACCGCTTGCAGAGGATTGAACTTCAAGCCCACTATCTGGGTCTGTAACACCAATCCCCAAGCTCTCCGCACTCGCATCCCAGAAGAACTTTGGCGTGGTGCCTGTGTCCTCGTAGAAGCTGACGTCGCCGTTGGAGTTAAAAATGGCCAACTCTTTATTTGCCAAAGTTCTCAATCGCAAGCCATAATCAGTTGAACTCGAAACGGCTGTGTGGATTTTATAACCGTAAGTGCCTGTAGTCTCTTGTAAAGTAATTGCAGGGGAACTTGCTTTATCCACAGTCAGCCCATCGCTGGTCACTGTGCCTGTGATGTCTACACCAGTGCTGTCGATGCGCATGCGTTCTGTGCCGTTGTTCGTTCCAAATCCAAGTGCATTGTCTCCGTGATAGTAACGAACAAAACCATTGTAGCTTGCAGCGGTAGTAGTGTCAGTAAAGTATATGTTTCCGTTGCTAGAATTTTGAGATTGAATTGTAATACCGTGAGAGCCAGTGGTATTGCCAATAACAAGGTCTTTAGCCGCAGATGGGAAAGATGATGGTGATGCATTTCCAATCCCCAAGCTCTCCGCACTCGCATCCCAGAAGAACTTTGGCGTGGTGCCTGTGTCCTCGTAGAAGCTGATGTCGCCTGTGGAGGTATCAACCTTAAAACGATCAGTTCCAAAGTCTGTTTCTACACGAAATTCCGCATCTGTTTTAACAACTGTAGGGAATGTGTTGCTATTCAGAATAATGCTTTCCGCTGCGGATGATGCAATGACAAGATTGTCAAATCCATCGTCGCCAATCGTATGCCCATCACCCACAGTCAGCCCATCGCTGGTCAAAGTCCCAGTGACGTCTACACCGCTGCTGCTGGTGGCGAGTTTGGATGCATTGTTGTGGTATAAAGTTGTTTCAGCATCACCTTTAAATATAGCCGCAATATTATCAGATGTATCTGTTATACGAACCTGATTATACCCTCTTACTCTAAGCGTTCCAGTGCCAGTTTCATCAATATAACTATTAGACCCATCATGGTAAATCTGTAGGTCAGACCCTGCGCCGAAAATGGCCTTGTTATTGTCGCCAAACGAAATGTTACCGTCAGCAGTCACGCCGCCAATCGTACCAGAGTTAATATCAATGCCAGTTACAGGCGTCGTGCCGTCAAGCAGATTGTCGATATTGTCGAGGTTTGTGTTAATTTTTTCGCCCCACGTGTCCTCTGACGCGCCGACTTCTGGTTTAACTAGGCCGTATGTTGTTGTGGTTGTATCCGCCATGATATTCTCCTATGCCGCAGCAATCCAATCGTCAGCACTCGCCGGGGCTGCTGTCCAATCCTGTGATGTGAGGGGAGACGCCGTCCAGCCGCCGGATGCGTTGGGTGCATCCTGCCATATTTCTGGTGTTCCCGCAAGTGTAGTCCATGTTTCATCAGTGCCAGCTTCAGGCTCCCACTTCTCAACCGCATTGGCCAAAAACGCAGACGTCAGCGCAATGTTAGAGCCAGTAAACTGCACACGCTCAACAGTCGGCGTAAACACAGCCGATACAGATGATGCAGCGTCAAACACATAAATAAACACCGTGTTGACTGATGTGCTGGCCAAGGCAGCAGCCGAGCCGTCTGATAGCCTTACGCGCTCAACACCGCCCGTAGCGGATGCTGACACGTCAGTAGACGCAGAGGGCTGCTGTACGCGCTCACATGCGCTTTGTGTGGATGCTAAAGCACTGACGTCGCCATCTGCAAGTCTAACGCGCTGGGCGGCGCTTACAGTGCTTGCTGAAGTTGACGCAGTGCCTGCAATCTCGCGAACGCGCGCAGACGAAGACGTGTTTGACGAAGACGCCGCAACAATAGATGCAGATAGCCTAACGCGAGTAGATGCAGACGACGTAGCGCTTACAGTAACAACAGTGCTGGCCACGGCTTTAGTCGCGCCATCAACGCCGAAAGCTCGGACACCGAAAGCGCTAGTACCAAATCCAGTCCTGTAGACTACATCTGTCATTTATTAGTCTAGCGTGATGTCAAGATCGCCAGCAGGTACGCGCAACACATCGCCAGTGTCGATTGCTTTGCTTGTGGTCAATGCTGCGTATGCAAGCAAATTACCGCCAGTAGACGCGTCATAAACGCCAACGTGGCTGACTGTGCCGTATGACGCAGTGGCTGTCGGAAACTCAATCGCAGACGTATTTGACGCTGTGTTGCCAGAAACAGTAAACGCAGCCGACTGACGCGCATATGCTGTGCCAGACGTGCTAACTTCTGTGCCACTCGCATCTTCTGCTGGGTTGCTCGTAAACAACGCAAGGTGCCAAGATGTAGGCCGCGTTGCGCTGCCAGTAGTCAAAAGCCAGTTTAGCACCAGCGTTTCTGTTGCATTTGAAAAACTCATGCTCAGTAGCTCCTAATTTTGAGTTTGCGGCCAGAACCGCCAAATTTGCTGCTTTCGCTCTCATTATTGATTGCGTCAACTGCACTTTGATACAACGCCGCCCAAGTTTGCAGGCGTGCGTCTTCTTTTAAATACGGTGCCGAGTGAACCAGCGAACCGTACAAATATGCGTCTGGATAATACTCCAAAAGCCAATTTGTCGTCGTGCTGTCGCTCAAAGCAGGTACTCTGGAGTTATAATACAGCTCAGTCGTATAAGTTGCGTCTGGAACTGGGTAAACTTCAATTTCACCCGCCGTAATCGCGTAATATGCAGGCTGGCCGCTGGTGTTTAAGTTTTTAAACTTGCGGTCAAGCAACTCATTCTGCGAAATCAACTCAAGCGGGCGCGTATCGCCGCCAGTGATGTAAAAACGAATGGCTTCCAAGAAATCAGCAGGAATTGCGCTGTATTGCGTGTCAATTTCAGCAGAACTGCGCTTTTCGCCGCGCCAGTGACGTATGCGGCGCTGCAAATCAGATTCAGCCAACGAAATAAACGTCGGCGTAACTGTGTCTAAGTCGTCGCGGTTGAGAAAGTCAGTAATTGACGCTTTCAACTCTGCGTATGTTGTTATGGCCATTAGTCTAACAATCCTCTTTGCGGGCGCAATCGCGGGCGAAGCGATTGCAATGTTGCTAAGTTTTCTGGCATAGGCTCACCAAACAACTCCATGTAATCACGCGCAACCGCTGCTGAGTAATCACGCTGCTCTGGTATGTCCATACCAGCAGCAGAGCCAATACGGTCATACTTTTCTGGGCCAGCATTGTAAGCCGTTAATGTGGCTTCCGGGTCGCCTTGGTACTTATTAGCAAGCTCAGTAAGGTATTTTTCACCAATCATACTGTTAATTTGCGGATCGCGCAACAAAGCCTCGGCCGTTTGCTGGCTACGGTCTGGAAAGTCAAAACCAAGAGCCGTTGCAGCGTCAAACACGTTTGGAACATTTCTGCGCATACCTTGCATTGCGTCTTTTGGCATTATGCCAAGCAACCCAATTGCACCAGCGTCAGACGTCTTTGTCGGATCGCCGCTGCTTTCGCGCATAGCAATAGCCTGCATTAACTTGGCAAATGGAGTTAGATTATCCAAAAGTTGCGCCCTCGTTAAACATTACTTGTATTTCTTTCCAAGACATTGACCCTCACGCTTGCACGCAGCGGGGGTCGGGCAACCTTTGATCGGCTTAAATACTGGTGCTTTCATGGTGTTAACTTTCCGCCGTTGTTTACAAACAGTCTGTATGCGTCTTCGAATCGATCCGAGTCTAAAGTGACCCTTCTAACAAAAGCTGGGTCATAATGTCGGTTTAGAAATTCAACAAATTCTCCGATAGATGGCGTCATATCCGGCAACGCGCTCTGTTGAGGAGCATTAGGAAGATTGGTCGGTGAAATTTGTGCAATATAAGGGTCTTTTGGCGCAAAATAGTTTGGGCTTTGATCTACGCCCTGCAAGCCCGACCCAAATCCAGCATTGTCCCCCAGGCTGGCAACCTGAACAGGAGCAGCGCTTGCAGGGTTAAACCCGCCAGGTATTTGAGACATTTTTGTCAAAGGCGCGTCTTGCACATCTAACTTGCGCGACATTTCAGAAAGACTAATAGGCTGAGTATATGCTGGAGCGGGAGCAGAGCCAGGCGCTGGGCGATTAGGACGCATCTGCGGACGTGTCTTGCCAAGCAAACCAGCAGCAAGCGCTTCTTTAGCACGATCTTCAGAACCATACGGTGTCGCAAAAGCGTTAGCCAAAACAGACAGCAAGCCACCGCCTTGGAACTTGTCGCCCTCTGCGCCAATTCCGCCGCCGTTAATTAAATCAAGTAGTCCTTTTCTTAACCCATTGCTCACGGTAAACCGCCTTTTCTCAATAAATTTAAGGGAAACGTATCACACTTCGTCCAAAGCTGCCATTACCTTTTTCATACGGTCATTTAGCTTCCAAGTGCCGGATCGCCAACGCGCGGCATACTGTGCGTCTTCTAAGCTCAAACCTCGCGCAATATACTGCTTAATCCACTTATTCATCACAATATTCTTCAAATGTGGCGTCAGCTTGTCAAACGGCACCTGTTTCATGCAATCCCCCGCAAATTGCGCCTAATCGACTGTTTCCACGTAGACATTGACCCAGACAAAGCCGTTGCAGCGTCAGACGCCATTGTCAGGCACAAAGCATCGGCCAAGTCAGGCGATTTCAACCCACGCTTGCGCATTTCATCCTTGCTCTCAGCTTTCATTTTGCCGCCAGGCGTAAAACCGTACCTAATCGACGTCAGCTCTGCCAGCAATTGATCGTCATTGGGCAGCTTGCACGAACGATCCTCAAGCCAACCCTTAGTCTTAAACCAAAGCTCTGCCCGCAAATTCATATACGTGTTACCCATAGCAGGCGCTTCGCCAACATTAATCCCGCGCACAGGCGCACCAAGCTCACGCAGCCGATCAACAACACCACCGCCAACGCCAATGCTATCAACAAGTATCTCGCTGGGACGCACAGATGGCGCTAACCCCTCATACTCAGCCATCACACGGCCAACAGTCTGCATCAAATCTAAACCCTGCCACGACGTAATCTCAGTCACAACATTGCCGTACCGCTTGCACAACGCAGTCTTATCCGCGCCAAAGCGTGCAACGTCCAAACCCCAAATTGGCTTTGTGTCTTCAGGTATCTCAATATCACGCCTAATCGCGCTGTCAGCCAAGTGAAACGGAATAATCGTATCATCATCGGCCATTGGGAACTCGCCAAGCACACGAATACGAAACGCATTGCTATCCTCGCCATACCGAAGCCGCATTTCGTCAACAAACTCTTCAGACACCAACGGACTATCAACGCATGACCAACGCCGTGTCCACCACGTGTCTGCAAGTCTAGTCTGGCTCTCAAAAAACGTACCGCTTGACCGCGTAGGGTTAGACAGCAAAATCGTCGTTGCAGAGTGGCCAGACATCGAACCAGCAGCAGCCTCAAACACTTTCTCAGGAACACCCGACGCCTCATCCACAACCAGCAAAACATTCTCAGAGTGAACACCAGCCAATGCCTCCGGCGTTTCAGCTCGCGATGTACGCGCAGATATAAACGCTTCAGCAGGCGCAGCAGCCAGCTCAACACGGTCAGACTTAACCGTCAACAAAACCTGCAACTGTGGCGGCAGCTCGTTAATCCAGCGCTTCAACTCAGCAAACAACGCATCAAACAACTGACCGCTGGTCGGCGCAGTTACAACAACCTTATTCGGAAAGCGCAGCAGAACATACCACAACATAGCCCATGACGACGTAGTAGACTTACCCGTACCGTGACCAGACCGCACAGACATTTTACGCTCACCAGTGGCCAGTGCATCCAAGAACTCAGCCTGATAATCATACGGCGTCGCGCCCAGCACCTCCTTAACAAACAGAACAGGGTCATCCTTGTAACGCAGCACAAACTCTTCTAGCGGGTTAGCTTCAGTCATCCGTCACATCCTCATAATCCGCATAATCCGCATCAATAGCCGACGCTTCACGCTGCCGATCATCAGCCTCAAGCGCGGCAATATCCGAATTTACTTTGCGCAACGCATCTAAGTGCATGTCACTCACAGATATGGTCACGTTGGTCTGGGGGCGATTACCGTAGCGCGCCTGGTTATACGAGCCAGCCATAAACTTGCGCCACTGAACCTTCTCGCGTGTAGCAGCAATTTCCTGCGTCGTGCTTTCCCCGTCAAGCGCGTCAACCATCTCCAAGCCCTGCTCAACTAGCGCGTCTGCCGAACTGTGCCGCGCGTCACTCATCGCGGCAGCATATTCTGGCACCTCATTTACTGAGCGACTAAAGTAAGAACGGCTGCACTCATACTGAGCAGCCAGTTGAGTCACAGTCATGCCTGATCCAATTTTGTCTGCTAGATAGTCTGCGCCTCCACGCTTCTTAATGTCATCAAGGATACGCCTCCGCAAAGCATTGCCCGCCATATGTCAAACTCCTATTTTATATTTTTTTACATGGAAATACATATGTATGGCAATAGGGGTAGGGGGGGTGCTTCGTGTGCGTGAATTGTATAATAATAATACTACCCCTAGAAAAGCGAGACGGGGGGGGTCTTTGATCGGCAACCTGTCAGGCAATTGGTCAAATATGTTTACCAATATTGACAAGCAGCGGGCTAATCCGTACGCGAGCGCACATGCGCGGCGATGTGTTCGGCATGTGTGTTGATACAACTTTATTCATCTTATTTACAATTAGGTGTTGCAATGTGTATATCTATTGTATATACATGAGGTACAAACAGACAAACAAGGAGTTGCACAATGAGAAAACTATCCGAAATCACTATCGCGCTGATTCAATCAGCTCTTACAATATCATCACCAGCGTTGATTTCTTGGACCGCATACTTAATAAGCCCCAATTTGGGCTTAGCAGGCTTGGGTGTCGGAATGGTTGCCGGACCATTCATCACCATCAAGTTGTTTGACAAGATTTCAGAAGCTATATCATAATCAATCAGGGCAGGCGCAAAGTCTGCCCAACACAAACAAGGAGCAACACAATGGAAATCAACTCAAAAGAAGACGCGCTGACACTAGCCCTTAAGCTGGCAATCACAGCCGCCACAGAAGAGCAAGCAAGTGAGTGCATTCAATACGCTGAAATGATTGCGCAAGGCATGACAGCCAAGCAGGTCAACATGTGCAAGATGGCCGCTGAATGTATGGTAGAATACGAAGCGAAGCACGCCGCTTAATCAACACAACAAAACACAAGGAATAAAACAATGAACGATTATCAATTAACAGAATACTGCAACGGCATCGCCACTGATATTGCACGCGACGCGTCCGACATTGACCAAGCTATGGACTGGGCAACGGAAAGCGCTGATAGCTCTGAACACGTAATTTACACATATAAGGCGCACAAGCTCTGCTTAGATTGCAACACTGATCAAGGTGAGGATTTCCTGTCTGATTGCTATGGTAGCGAACACGGCAAGTCCTATGACGATCTCGCTAGCATCATCGCTTATGGTGAAATTCAAGCGCGTATTCAGTCCGCCATTTGGTCAATCTTTGAAGCAAGCGAGGTAGCAGCATGACCAGCCGCCAGCGCAAACTACGCAAAGAACGCAACGCAATCCTGTCTAATGTTTTCATTGGCGCTCTTATGGGTATCACCGCAAGCCTTGCCCTATTCTTGCCTTTGGTGCTGGCATGATATTCTTCCATATGCTTGTCTTGACGTACACGATCAACGGGGAAGAATATGTTTCCCGAATAGCGTTCAAGGATCAACCAAGTTGCGCCGCATCAATGGACCCCATGTTTGAGGCGTTACGCACTCAGCACCACGACAGTATGGCGCAATGTATCCCCACAGATACGCCGTCTGGCTCACTTAGGCCTAAAGCACGCCCCACAAAGTAAAGCAAAGCCCCGCAATCATGTGGGGCTTTTTTAATGGACTGTTTCGGTGCTATCCCAGAGCGTCTCTGATTCGTGAAGCCCCGTGATTGCTTCAGCGAGGGCTTGAAGCAGCCTGTCGGGTGTTGTCTCGCCTAATCGACCCTCGCAGTAATCTACCAGCATATCCAATTCGATATTAGCCTCTTCATCCGCTTTGCAATTCGAGAGCATGATATTTAATTCAATTTCAAACGCCATCGGCTCAACCTTTGCAAAGGCGCTAGACGACCGTGGGAAGCCGCCTAGCTAGTTGTGCGGGCGTTTGACGAAGGGAGGATGCCCGCAACCCTTCATAGCCCTTCAGAGAGGCTAATATCAAGCCCCTGCATCATTTGCGCTTGCGCTTCACGTTTTGCATTTCTGTTTTCTTGTGGATGATTGCCGCGCGTTCGTTTTCTGTCCAACGCGGCAAGCTTGGATCGTAGAGCGAGCGACGATTTGCAAATCCTTCCAGCTCGGCCAGTGTTTTGATGCTGTCCAGCTTTTGCTGGAACGTGGACTTTGGCGAAACCTTATGTGTTCCGGCAGGATGTACTATTGCTCCCTTCGTGTTAATTCCGTGGTTGATCCATGCCCTGATCTTGTTTTCTCTTTCTTGATCCATCTTAATCAACCTCATTTTCGTGTGCTTAATGAATTGGATGAATACCTGAAGGTATATTCATACATTCATACACATGCACCGATTGTATGAATAGTTTAATAATTCGTATGAATTGTATGAATTGCAGAGCATAAAACCCTTTAAAAACAATGCCCCCCTAATTCATACAAATTATTACACACCGGAAAAACCTCAAATTAGCTTTTCAGCACCGTACAGGCTTATTAGGGCAGCTTCACCCCTTCCATCGTCCTTCACTCGGCTGAAGTTCTGGGCTTGATCTGGGAAGCGTTGCATCGCAAGTCCACGGCTCAAACCCTTGCTAGAGGTCAGTCCAAAATGACGCTTCCATGTTGCTGGCGTTACATATTGGAGCGGCAACTTGCAGGCAGCGCAAGCCATTTGCAAATGCCCGTAGCCCTCACCGAAACGAAAGACTGACGACACCCCCTGGCCAGGCCGGGCCGCCACGCTCTCGATCACGGCCAATGACTTGCCGCCTTCGTTTGCGAGTATGTCCAGGACGCCGTGCGGGTTGATGATCGTTTTACCCTTTGGGTTTTTCATCACTGGCATGTCGTGGACTTCCAGCTTGCCGGTGTCGGGCCAGTATAGGGCGATTGCGCCCGTAAAGCCCGGATCAATACCATATATCAGCATCAGTCCACCTTCGGCTCTTGCGCCTCAACGATTTTGCTGGCCTCTTTCAGCGCAGCGCTACGTGTGAAAGCGCTAAAACTTAGCCCGACCTTAAGCGCGGCTTCCGAGATTGCTGCGTTCGCTGTGGCGCTGAACCCGATTAATTTCTTCACATCATTCATTGCTTAACCCCTTTTTCCATTGGTTCGATCATATATTGTTGGGATATGCAGGCAAGTGAAATAAGCTATTGCAAATATATTGCGGTTCTGATTTAAGATAAGCACAACACAAACAAACATGGAGAACACAATGACAACTAACCCGCACAACACCAAAGAGTTCTGGGATGATATTAAGGTTGGTTATATCGCCCGCGCAAAAGATATTGCCGCGCTTGGCAGCGATGAGCTTGAAGCACTGAACGACCTGTTTCATTCAAGCGCAAGCCTTTCCGAGTCAGTCGATTATTTCTTAGACCTTGAATACGACGATTTGGTTGTATTCATCCGGTCCGCTGAGTTGCTTTCGGAGCAATTCGACTGGAACCCATCTTTTGATGATTTCTGCGAGGACAAGCGCCGCATATCAAAAACGTCTTCAGACCTTGCCGCGCTTATTCAGATGCACGATGCTCGCCTTTCACTTCGTCAAGTCAGAGACTTCAGCTCCATTTCTGGCATGATCTTTCAGTACCTCAAATGTGAGCCAAACAAGTACCAAATTGAGCGCTTTGAAGAATTTGGCATAACATGGGAGGGCAAGGTTCGTGACAATTAATATTGATTTGCCGGACGTAACCATCGGCGCGTTGAAAAGCTTGACCGAAGCGGACCACAATCTAGTTGGCACGCCCGACTACATGGGGATTGCGTGGTTCTGGAAAATTTCCAACCCGCAAAAGCAAGTATTCTCAACAGCCTCGATTAAGGACCGCCGCCGCATCCACAACGAATACTTGGCGCAAGGTCTGGATATACACGGGGATAGCGGTATCCACCGCATGATCGTTCACAGAATACTTAATGAATAATCTTTTATGGAGGTAATGAGCCGCCTAATTCGTTAGTTTCCTCCATAAGCGCTAGACAAAACCCCTTTAAAATAAGGATCAAATCATGCTGGTAAAGCTTTCGCCCAAGGAAATGTCCAAGTGTAATCAGGCGGCGGCATTGCGCTGGCAGCTTGCAAGGGCGTCAGGTGTTGCTAATCAACGGCGCGACAATGGGCGAAGCGATGCTGATCTTGATTTGCTTGGGGTTAAAGCGGAGGTAGCCGTGTCCAAGGTTTTCAACCTTGACCACGACTATTCCATGGGTGTGGATGACGGCCACGACCTTTGGCTTGATGACATATCAGTTGATGTGAAGGCCACGTTCCACAAGGGCGGGCGATTACTGTTTAAGAAAAAGGAGTCATTCAAAGCGGACTGCGCGGTTCTAGTCTGCCAGCTAAGACCAGACCAGTTTAATGTTGCTGGCTACGCATCAAAGGCAACATTCATGGAAAAGGCAGTAGAGCTTGATTTAGGCCACGGCAAAGGCTGGGCCATGGATCAAGATGATCTATCACCACTTGAGCGGCTATGGTTTGCCGCTCGCACATCAAATCTTAAAATATAAATAAGGAAATACAATGGAAGCTACAGTAATCATAACCAACAGCCACACGCGCGGCTTTTGCTTTGGCCACGCAATTGAGCCTGTAAATGAGCAGGTTTTTATTCCGGCACACGTTGCTGCTGGCATGGATTTGCAGCCATCCGACCGAGTGGAGGCTGTGCTTGTCCCTAATTATGCGGACAAGTCCAACAATGGCACGGCATACATGGCCGTTAAGGTTTCTCTATTAAATGCCGACGAATTAAACGAGAATGACAACCAGGATGAACCCGCTTTTGAAGTGCCTATCAATCAAGATGATGAGCGTCCGCAGGAACTATCTCGCGAGGAAATTGACGGAAAGGTACTTGAGTTTATCGAGGCCACAACTTTCTGCACGACCTCTGAGATTAGCGAGCATTTAGATTTGCCACATAAGACAGTCGGCAATAGCGCTATGCGATCGTTTAATGCTGGCCTTGTTTCTCGCGCCGAGGTTTATGGCCGCGTGGGTATGCGCCGCCCCTCATATGTCATGTGGGCCAAGGATCAAAACCGCTTCATTGACTACGTGTGACACCGGATTCCAGTTGCACTTTGCACTTGAATATATGAAATATATATGCAAACAATCATTAAAGGGGTTAAAATATGGAGTACGATTGGGAGAAAAATGTTGATTACGATTTTATTCAGGAAATAGCTGGCTACGAGCTTCCAGACGGAATTGCACTGGTCGGCCTTGCTCTTGCTAATATAGACAATGCCGAGGGTTGCCTTATCGCCGACAATCGCTGGGTTGGCGGAGATATAGCGCAAATGGACATCTGGAAGGACATTGATGGGGACGCAGGAGCGCATTATCAAAGATGCCTCGACGCAAGCATGGCATACTACGAAAAGAAGGGAACACAATGACAATGATAACATCTGATGGAATGTCAAACGAACAATACCACGCACACCACGCGCTTGGATCATCATCAATCAAAACAGTCGCAACCAAGTCGCTGGCACACTGGAAGGGCCAAGTGCGCAAGGAAAGCCCAGCTTTTGCACTAGGCAGCGCAGTACACGCCGAGCTACTTGAGCCAGAAAAGCAATTGCTTGTTCGCGGGCCAGAGACACGGCGCGGCAAGGCATGGTCTGAGGGCAAGGCTGAAGCCGAGGCAAACGGTAAGATATTCTTGACCGAATCCGACTTCGACTTGGCCAAGGATATGTCCAGCGCTTGCCTTGATAACCGCATGGCCAATCACTTGCTGATGAACCCTGCAATGGTCGCCGAGGCTTCATTCTTCGCCACCTGCCCAGAGACGGGCTTGGAGCTAAAGACGCGCCCAGACGGCTTGATCTTAGACTCTGGCATTGTGCTAGACGTGAAAACAACCCAAGACGTGTCACCGCAAGGCTTTGATCGTACTATTCGCAACTTCGGCTACGATTTGCAGGCCGCTTTCTATACATATGTCTTGAAGCTTTGCGACGTTCGTGTTGATAACTTTATCTTCATCGGCATAGAAAAAGATAAGCCGCACGTCACAGCCTGTTACGAGTTGTCCGAAATGTACTTGCGCCACGCGCACAACCGCGTGATGGACACGCTACAGCTAATTAAAAAGGCGCAAGACGAGGACCATTACGGCACACAATGGCCCGACCTTGGCACGGTTCACCTTCCTGCATGGATGGACAGCGAAACCGCCTTTTAACTTATCCCAGCGTAGGGGTGCTACGCACAACAAAAGGAGTTGCAAATGCAACATATGCTAACAGGGGTTACGGCCCGCTATCCCCGCCTAAACAGTACCTATCGCTTCGACAGCATGGAGAACAAATCAGTCAAATGTAATCCATTTGATGATGGTGCTGCATACGAAATGTCATTCGTCATGTCAGACGAGACAGCCAAAGAGCTACACAACTTGTGCTTGGAAGCCTACAAGAACGCATCTGCTTTGGATGCGAAGCGCAAATGGCCAGAGAAGCCAACTAACCTTCCGTACAAGCGCAACGATGACGGCGAAGTCATCGGCAAGTGCAAGCTGAAGGGCGCATATGGTGGCGACAAGACACAGCCGCCAAAGCAGGTTGACGCAGCACGCAACAAGCTGCCTGACGACTTCATGCTTACGACGGGCAGCAAATGCAATATTGCCGTGGTTGTAGTCCCGTATAATACGGGAAGCCTCAACGGAGTTTCACTTCGCTTGCGTGCTGTGCAGGTTCTTGAGCTTGCAGAAATGCAAGGTGCGGATGACCCGTTCACCGCAGTTGCTGGCGGCTTCACCACCAGCCCTTCGGCTCAAAACGATGATCCGTTCGGACTACCTGCTACAACCGCTACACCATCAATCAACGACTTGGATGACGAAATTCCATTTTAAAAATATTATGTCCCGGCGCTATGTGTCGGGACATATCCACTAAGGGGTAATGACTTCGACAAGTCGGCACCCCCTTAACCGAAACGAGGCAGTCAGGAAGGGCATTACAATGGCAAACACAATCGAAACCAGATACCCGACAGCAAGTTGGGGCGAATTTGGCCACAGCATCATTACCAATCTGGACCTAAAGAAAACCGCGCAAGGCGAGTTCCATGGGCCATGCCCATCATGTTCCGGCACTGACAGGTTCTGGATTAAGGAGTTTCACGGTGAAGTCATGGTCAATTGTCGCAAGTGCAACGATTACAAATCAATCAAGGATAGGCTCCGCGATATGTCACTATGGCCAGAGGAGGGCCACGTATCTCAGTCAGCAGAAAAGAAGACTGACATTGATTGGCCGGAGCGCGACCCTATGAGCAACCACCCGTACCTCGAAAAGAAGCGCCTCAACCTGCACAATGCAAAGATTGAGGGCGACCGTCTAATCATCCCCGTGATCGACGCGACGGGTCGCAAGGTCGGGTCTCAGTCTATCGACACAGAAGGCCGTAAAAAATTCTCTTACCAGCTACCCGTGGTCGGCAACTTTAGCGTCATCGGTGGCCCTATAAATGACTTCGCATATATAGCTGAAGGCTGGGCTACCGCAGCCACGGTCTACGAGGCCACTGGGAAGCCATGTGTGTTTGCACTGAACGCGGGTAACATAGTCCCGGTGGTCGAGGCACTCCAGAGGGTAAAACCTAGCGCAGAGTTAGTTATTGCTGGCGACAATGACGCCGCCGGAATTAAGGAATGTGAGCGCGCCCTTGAAGAGCATGGCGTAGACCATGTTTTGCCGGAGCAGGACGGGTGGGACTTCTCAGACTTGTGGATTGCGCAAGGCCCAGAGGCGACAAAGAAAGCCCTCACTGTTGAGAGCGTCATGGATCAAGTATTCATGCCTGGGGACGCCGTTCCACAGCTTAGCCGCAACTATCTTGTGAAGGGGTGGCTGGGCGAGGGGCAAATGTCAGTGATCTATGGCCCGTCCAACGTAGGTAAATCATTCTTTGCCTTGGATATGTCGTGGCACGTGTCGTGTGGCGAGACATGGAACGGCCACAAGGTTATAGGCGGCTCAGTTTTGTATCTGGCAACCGAGGGCGGCATGGCGTTTCACAACCGCGTGGTTGCGCTAAGCAAGCAGTATCCCGACCATAAAGACGTGAAGCTTGCGGTGCGACCAGCGCCCGTCAACTTGCTTGATGGCGAAGTCGATATGATCGCATTGGAAAAGCTTTGCCGCGAAGTCTCGCGTCGCCACGGCGAAGTCAAACTTATCGTTGTGGACACGCTAAGTCGGTCTATGGCTGGCGGCAACGAAAACTCGCCAGAGGATATGACGCGCTTTATCGGAAACTGTGACAAGATGAGAACCATGACGGGCGCACACGTCGCAATCGTTCACCACTCAGGCAAGGACAAGGCCGCGGGTGCGCGTGGTCACAGCTCACTTCGAGCGGCAACGGATACCGAGATTGAACTAGACTATGATGAGAACAACGGTATGCGCACGGCAAAGGCAACGAAGCAGCGCGACATGGAAACGGGGGCATTGTTTTCATTCAAGTTGAACGTAGTTGAGCTTGGAATAGATGAGGATGGCGATGCAGTGACCACGTGTACCGTGCAGCAAGCGTCCGAGAGTGAGATCGAGGAAGCCAACCGCCCACGCATCAAGGGCAAGAATCAAGTCCTAATTCGGCAAGTGTTCACTCAATTGCGCGGCGAGGGCATAGGCCAGCCTAACCCTGCCGGAGCAGGATTCCCCGAACCTCGCACGCACTGGATGATACAAGAGGAAACGGTGAAGGATCACTTTGCTGGCAAAGTGTCCTCATCGTCCAATCCACGGTCAGTCTACAAGCAAGCTGTGGACGCGCTTATCGGGGCAGGCCACGCTGTTATAAATGACGGGTTTATGTGGTTCACTGACACCAACGGCAAATACAAAGAATAATGGGAGGATTTATTGTGGAATGTATTGAATGTGGCGGCACTGGTGAGATGGAAGTTGATTATGCCATGCCACACAACAATAGCAGAGATGTAGGGTTCATAGAAACCCGCATTGAAGAGTGTGACTGGTGCTACGGCACTGGCGAAATTGAGGAGGATGAATAATGGTAAACTTATTTGGAGAGTTTAGAAGTGTCAGAGCAAATAATTATCAACAGGCTTTTGCGGGGGAACGACATAATGCTGAAACAAAGCTCAGTCAGGGACAGGCCCAATCTGAAACAGCAATTGGAAGAGCAGCGTGCGCTACTGGAAATGTTGCAGCGGTCCCTCCAGCAGTAACGCCAGCGGAACGCGCCGAGCAAAGGCTTGGCATGGCTATGTTGAGGGCGGCACTAGACTGCCCTCGCACCGCCAACCCCAGCAAGTGGAGCCACGCACGGTCAATGGGCAACACTAGGCGACAAGAGCTTGCCCGTGAGCGTCGTGAAAAGGTCCGACAGTACGCCGAGGAGGGCGAACTGACAGCCATTGAGGTTGCTGAGATACTTGACGTAGCTGTCACCACTATTCGTGTGGATACGCAGGTTTTGCGCGTTAAGCTGAAAGCGGGGAATAAAAACGAGCCGTCTATGTATCAAGCGGCTTTGGAAGAGCGCCGCGCTATACTACTGGAAATGTCTACGTGCGGTATTTCACGCGCCGAAGCAGCCAAACGGCTTGGCGTATCCGAGGCGACTGTCCGTCGCGATATTAGAGTAACAGGAATGAAGTGGGATATATTATGAGCCAGCAACGAATTGATAAGTTGCTCGACAACTTAAACGCAGCGCGCAAAGTGATTTCTGTTCAGCAATCAAAGATTGATCGACAGCGTGAAGACTTGTCTCGAAAAGATTTGCGGATTTCACACCTTGTGTCCGATAAGCGTGAAATGACAGCCAAACTGAACGAACTTCGGGAGGCGCATTACAGTGTCAAAAAGTAAACGCCACGCAATCAAGCAGCACACAAAAGATATTTGGGCGCTGCATAATGGCGGCGCACGTCAAAAGGAGATTGCAGAAAAAATGGGTGTATCAAATGCCGTTGTCAGCGCTGCCATCAATCGAGGTCGAAGGTCAGGCCACGCCAAATTGAAAGCGAAAACTGTTACAACGGTTTACAATAAAAGCCCCTGCATTTGGGGGTTCATTGGCCAAATTAAAGAACAGCTTTCGATAGATCAGGTTGAATGGTTGTTCCAGAACGCGGAGGATTGCGGATGCACGACTATTGCAGAGTTTATAGGAGAGCTGGTGCGTGATGCGTATGAGGAAGAGAAACATGGGAGAGAACAATGAATAGAGATATTATACTTTCTGAAGCGATGAACTGCATAAACGTAGACCGAGCGGCAACTCACGGCGATGCAGAGGACAGCTTCGGAGAGATAGCAAAGCTGTGGTCATGGTGGCTCGATAATCGCGATATTATTGATCGCGAGTTGAAGCCAGAAGACGTTGCCATGATGATGGCCTTGTTCAAGATTGGCCGCATTGCTGGCAACAGTAAGCATGGTGATAACTATGTGGACCTGGCTGGCTACTGCGCACTTGCAGGCGAAATATCAATGCAAGAATAAACCTGCTATATCCTCATCTTCAGCCTGCTGCGTGAAATCGGTGGGCTGAATAGTAATTGTTTTTTTACCTTCGATCTCAGCCACGTCAAATATGCGGATCAAAGACAGCGGCAAGGAAACAAACACAAAAACTTCAGCATTGCTTCCGCCGCGGTGAAACCTGTAGCTGCCATATTTTGATATTTTGGATGAAGTTTTTACCTCAACACGCAAAACCCGACCACTAGGAAGTGTGACGTGTAGATCGCATGAGGCATTTGTGTGGGAAGTCTCTAAACCAGCGGCCTCAATCTTGGACGCAGCTAAAAACTCGCCTGCGCGGCCAGTGCCAATGTGGTCGTGTGGTCGGGGTATTGGATTCTGCATAGCGCTCAACTAGATTGAGTTAAAAGAAAACCCGACCACACCTTTTTTTAAGCCCAGAATTAAGCGGCTGCAAGCCACTTATAGATCATGTGGGTTTGTTTTTCGCGGTCAGACAGACCATGTGTGCCGCCGTTCACACGCTTAGTAATCTTGCGGATGACAGCATCGGTCACACCCTCATCGGCAATATTAAACAGCTTGTTCGTTTTGAAGAACCAGACGGCTGTGTCAAAGGCGTATTCGTCTTCGACCAAGTCAGGGTTTTCCATAACGGAGCCAATGCCCATCTCATCGGCAAAGCGAGAGTAGTTATCCTTGCCAGTCAGTTGCAGGAACCCACGGCCACGCCATTTATAGCCTTCGCCATCATTACCCATGCGACCACCATATACTTTGTCGGCCAGCTTCTCTGGGTTCTTTGCGTAAGGCTCTGCATCGGCAACAGTCTTAAACCGCGACGGCCAAACAGCTTGGATACGTTCGGGTGTAGAGTAGTACAGCCCCTCGCTCACACGCTTAAAGCCTGCGCTTTCGTGGTGCGACTGACCAAGGATGTGTGCGCCACGCTCCGGTGACAGGCCATAATGCTTGGCAACAGCTCTGGCCGTGTTGGGGCCAAAGGCTCCGTCAGCACCAACCCCTGCTTTCTCTTGCAGGCGCTTCATTGCGTTACTCATTTCTTTTTACCTTTTGCGGTTTTCGCAGCCTTCTTGAAGGCGCTTGCTGTGGGGGCGCCCTTTGTGCCTGGCTTGCGCATCTTTTCACCACTGCCAGCCTTGATGCGTTTTTTCTTCGCGGCAATATTGCGATATAAGCTCATTTAGTCACCTCTTCGATTTCGTGCCGGAACATTTCCAGCGTTTGCGCGACAAGTTGAGTGGGCTGTTTGGATTAGCCGCTGCTTTTGGGTGGCTCTTTTTCTGCCCCGCAGACCTTGCGCAGTAAGCGTCACCTTTTGACGTGCCTGGCTTTACGCGAGGTCCGCCGCCCTTGGCTTTACCTGCCTGCCCATAGCTGACTTTTTTGCCGCTGGCCGTAACCTTAACCTTGGCTTTGCCTTTTCTTGGTGTCGCCATTTACTTTCTCCCAAAGAATTTAGTGGCCGATCTCACGGCAAAGCTGCTGGCGACAATGACGCCCAGAGTGTATTGATACCAATCTGGCATTGTTGACAGCGCCTCAAACCCATCCGCCACAGTTTGTCTGCCCCACTCTCCGCAGAATGAAAGTATGAGCGGTATGGAGAAGAGGCCCACAAGATACTCATCTTTCCAACTATTCTGAGTG
>Ga0206682_10001564_pt1 | contig 22369 bp, 19 predicted proteins | sample M240m12015metaG_FD_155444 | JGI IMG/M metagenome (GOLD analysis project Ga0206682, IMG submission 155444) | Ammonia-oxidizing marine archaeal communities from Monterey Bay, California, United States - M2 40m 12015 | ecosystem: Environmental > Aquatic > Marine > Intertidal zone | place: USA...
GTGATATAGATATAACAGGAGGTAGTGGTGTAAACACTGAAGAACTTAATGCAGCAACAAGCTCATTATCAGGCTCTCTAGGAACAGAAATATCAGCATCAGACGCAGCATTTTCAGCATCAGTAGAGAATACTACTAATACATTAGATGGAAAAATATTTACAGATAGTGCAGGTAGAGCAGTAAGACCACCAACAGCATCAGCTGAAGGACTTTATTTAGCTTCTACAAACTTAGGATTCTATAAAGATGGTGAATGGAAAACCTACATGGATAATCAAGGGGATTTCTTCTTAACAGGTTCTGAAGGTAATAAATTAGCATGGGATTCATCGACCGGAACATTAGAGATAGCCGGAGCAATAAATATCACATCAGGAAACGCTGCAACTCAAGATTATGCATCAACTGAGGCATCAGCATCTGCAGCAGCAGCAGAATCAGCTTCTTTAGCTATAATATCACAAGTCTCTGCTTCACTCTCAGGATCAATTAGCTCATCAACAGCTACACTACAATCAGGGTTAGACTCAGCAAACTTAGTACTAGCTGGTAAATCAGCTATATTTAGACAAGCCGAAGCACCTTATACTGCATCAGGTACTATAGGGGATATGTGGATAGATAGTGACGAAGGAAACGCTGTAAAGATATGGTCAGGAGACGAAACAGGATGGGCAACAACCCCAGATGAAACTTATAATCAAATAACTCAGATATCAGGAGCAATAGATAATGTATCTTTAGATATATTTACAGACTCATCTGGTAGAATAGTAAGAACACCGGATACGTCATCTGCAGGACTGTACTTAGGAGATGAAGCATTAGGTTTTTATTCCGAAAGTGAATGGAAGACCTACATGTCTAATAACGGAAACTTCTACTTAACAGGAAGTGATCAAGGAGAATTTTTAACTTGGGATGGAGGACAATTAAGCATTAAAGGATCTATTAATATCACAGGAGGTAATGCAGCTACATCAACAGACGTAAGTGACGCACAAACAGCAGCAGAAACATTTGCATCAGCATCAACAGCTAATGCTATATTAAGTGGATCAGCAGCAGCATCAGAAGCACAAACAGCTGCAGAAACAACCGCAGCAGCAGCACTAGCAACCGCTACAGGTTCATTAGATACAGCATTATCAGCATCAATATCAGCATCAAATGCATCATTTGCAACTCAAGCACAAACCAACGCAGCATTTGAATTAGTACAAGCTGGGTTAAATTCAATATTTAAACAAAATGAAGCACCAGCAACGGAAAGTAGACACCAAGGAGATATTTGGATAGATGCAGATGCAGGTAATCAATTATATGTTTTTAGTGGAAGCGAATGGGTAACCGCATCTGATACAACATACGATCAATCACAGCTTATATCAGATACAGCTGCTACACAGTCGTTAAATACATTTACAGATTCTTCAGGTAGAATAGTTAGAACTCCTTCAACAACACAAGACGGACTATACTTAGGTGATTCAGCTCTAGGTTTTTATTCAGGAAGCAGCTGGAGAACTTATATGGCTGATAACGGGAATTTCTTTTTAACAGGAAGTGCTACCAATTTCTTAAAATGGGATGGACAACAGCTAACTATTGCAGGGACTATAAATATAGTAGGAGGAAACGCTGCTACAAATCAAAGCGTAAGTGACGCACAAACAGCAGCAGAAAACTTTGCAACTACCGCTAGTAATGCAGTATCAGCCTCTCTAACAGGTTCAATAGCAACAGCACAACAAGCAGGAGAAGACGCAAGTACAGCAGCTTTACAAGCACAACTTACTGCATCAGCAGCAACAGAAACTGCCGAATCAGCATCTGCAGAAGCATCGACTGTACAAGGAAATTTAGATTTAGCAACCGGCTCACTAGAGACATCAATAGGTAATGTAGCAACAACAGCATCATTAAGTGCATCAGCAGCACAAACAGCTGCAGAAAACTTTGCAACTACTGCTAGTAGCGACGCACAAACTGCTGCGGAAGCATTTGCAACCACTGCTAGTGATGCTGCTCAAACAGCAGCAGAATCGTATGCGGACACAGCAACCGATGCATTAACAGGTTCAATCAATACAGCATTAACAAGATCAGTAGATGCAGCAGGACAAATAACATTCCCAGCAACACCTTCAGGAGAAGGGTTATATATAGGAGCAGATAAATTAGGGTTCTACGGAGAAGCAAACGTACTAGGGACTACCGGTAATATGTGGAGAACTTTAATATCCTCCTCAGGTGAGTTCTACCTACTAGGCGATTCAGGAAGCACAGGATTAGCATGGACAAATAACGAATTAACAGTTGACGGTACAGTAATTGCAAGAGCAGGAGAAATAGGAGGTATAACTTTAGAAGACTCTAAACTATATAACGGAGAAGGAACACACAGTGATGCAGATACTGGATTCTATTTAGACTCTTCAAGTAACTTCTCTCTAGGAGATAAGCTAGTATGGGATGGAGAAAATCTATCCATAGAAGGTAGTATAACAATCACAAACACAACATACGCTCTACTATCAGACTTTAATACTGCAACCGGATCATTAGAAACAACAATAGGTAACGTAGCATCTACCGCTTCAGCAGAAGCATCTGCAGCACAAACAGCAGCTCAAAACTTCGCAACTACTGCAAGTAATGATGCACAAACAGCAGCAGAAACAACTGCAGCAGCAGCCTTAAATACAGCAACAGGATCGTTAGAAACATCAATAGGGAACGTAGCAACAACTGCATCTCTATCAGCATCTGCAGCTCAAACAGCAGCAGAAAACTTTGCAACTACTGCTAGTAATGATGCACAAACAGCAGCAGAAACAACTGCAGCAGCAGCATTAAATACAGCAACAGGATCACTACAAGAGTATGCAGACGGAGCAGTTTCTGATGTTACAGGATCAATTATTGATGCTCAATCAACTGCAAATGCAGCAACAAGTTCTGCAGCATCAGCTCAATCAACCGCAAACGCTGCTACAAGTTCTGCAGCATCCGCCCAAGCAACTGCCGATGCAGCAACAGGTTCAATAGAGACATTAATAGCAGTAACTAGTTCATTTGTAAATCCTACAACTTACGATTTCGGACCTTCCGCTCAAATGACACTAAATACATTAGGAGACACTCCTAATGGAGCTGGGTTATATCTTGGAGGAGATAAACTAGGTTACTACAACGCATCTAACTGGATGTCCTATATGGGCAACGATGGTACATTTATACTTTCAGGCTCTGGAGATGATGGATTAATCTGGAACGGCTCTAGTTTAAGAATAGGAAACCCAGGAATTTCTCCAAGTTTAGTATACGGATTTTGGCCCGGTACATTAGATGATAATGTATTTGACTCATCAGACGGTATGCTTATTACAGCAGTTACCTCACCAACAGCTGGAGCAACATTCCAAAATACAGGGTCAAGCGCTTGGGATGAAGGATTCCATACAAAAGCAGTTTTCGATAGAAACGAAGGACAGGTATTCGAATGGGATGTAATAGCAGGAGACCAGTACCCAGCAACGTATTTAGGATTATACGAAGAATCTCCACAAAGATTTGATTATGACCAATTAATTTGCGGTTTCTATTTACAATCCAGAAAAATAATGGTAAAAGAGTTCCTGCCTGGAGCTGACACTGTTGAACATGATCTAGCAACTAACGCTTGGGATGATGACCCAGACTTTTCTGAAGCTCAATATTTTAGATTGAGACTTACTATTAAATCTGAAGGTGCGGTATACGAAGCATTTAAAAATGGAGATTTCACTTCTCCTTTGGGTACTATAGATACAACAAGTAATGGTAGTACAGCACAGTACTTTAGACCTGGGATAGTAATTCACTACAGTGACGACGTAGCAGCACATACAGATAATAAATTAATATTGATGCAAATGTCCGCCGGTGCTACGATTGGACAAGCAACAAGAATATCAGGTAACGCAGTTCAAACAGGAGCAATTATTTCAACTAATTGGGGAGCACAATATGGAACCCAGTTAGATCTAGAAAATAGTACATTTAAACTAGGAGGATCTACATCTCCTAAACTTAGTTTTGATGGTACAAACTTAAGTGTTGTGGGTAACATAACAGTTACTAACCCTGATACTTTTGCAACACCTTCTTCAAAAAATAAATCTGACTACAATATTATTCTAGTCGCAACAGGAAGTGCTAACTCATCAACTTCTGCTTTTACTATATCAGAAATAAGTAACTTAGGATATACCGGAGGAAACAACGGTTCTCATTTCTATGATAATAATAATGATTCAGATGGGAATATAAACCCATCAAATATTGTAGGGTACGATAGTGTAGATTATGATATGTATGTTTTTGATTGCCGTAACTGGGCGATAAACGGCTCAGAAGTTCAATTAGCATTAAACTTATTTGACCAAGGAAAATCAGTATTAGTAACAGGTAATGATAATATTGAGGCTAACTACACAGGATCATACAATACAGAATGGCCTATAGTAACTACCGTAGACGCTTCTGGAACCTGGCAACAAGGAGCTCTAGCTACAGGTTCAGGTATACCGTCATCTCATCCAATACTCTCAGGAGTTACGGAATTTGGTACTGATACAAATAGCGATACCGGTAAAAAAATTACAAAGTTAAAAAGGCTGCCTCAAGGTGGTTCCATTGTAATGCCTTTAGGAGTATCCGGAAGTACACAAATGACAGCCACCACCAGTGAATTTATATCAGGAAGTGGAGCAGTGATAGGGTTCTTAATGACAAATCCTAGAGGTGGTAGATTGATAAATTTAAATATATACGGATTAAGCAGTGTTAATAGTAAGTTAAGAGAGAACATTACTAATTTCTTACTAAGAACAGATCCGGCAATTGAAGCACATTACCTACAAGTAACCTCAATCACAGGTGAAATGGTTAATACAGGTAGAGTAGAATCTACTAACTATATACATGGATCTGGAGATTTTTCAACACAAGGAACAAGGATAGATTTAGATAACGGTAGTATTAGAGGAACACAGTTTGAAATAGATACATCAGGTAACGCTAAATTTGCAGGAGATATCACTGGTGCTAGCGGTATTTTCTCAGGGAATATTACAGCAGCAGGAGGAACAGTAGGTGGGTATACAATACACGGTGATAAGCTATTTACAGGAACAGACGAAAATGTAAGCACATATACATCTACTGCAGGTAGGTTGATTGTATCTTCAAGCGGCGCAATACATACGAATAAATTTTACGTAGATAAAAACGGTAACGCAGGATTTAAAGGTAGTCTATCCGGAGCAGACATAACAGGTGCAAACGGAACCTTTACCGGTACGGTAGAAATAGGAGGAACAGACTTAACTTTAGCAAACACGTTAAATACAGAAGATCCAATGTCAGCAGCTTCGTTGACATTTAATCCTAATTTCTTGCAAGTAGCAAGTGACGGTAGACCAGCAGGTGTATACGCCATCTATGGTTCATCAACAGCAAGCAATATATCATATTCAGGTTCAGCCTCAGATGGAGTAGTAGCGTTAGAATCAAACAGCGATAATAGTATAGGTGCCGCTTTCAGTGCTTTCTCAGTAGAAAGTGGTAAGAAGTATAAGTTAATAGTAAGATTAAAGTCATCTCAAACAAGTAATAACGGGCTATATATTAGAATGGCGGAATTAGATTCCGACATGCCAACTAACACTGTAGCAATTAGTGGTAATACCGTAAATGAAACAAGAGCTGCAGATGGATCTAGAGCACAAGGCCCACTATCTAACTTTTCAGTTGATGGAGCATCAGTACCAAGTTTTAACAATATAGAAACAAATGAGGATGCTTATAGAGTATACCAAGCTATTTACACACCTACTTCTACAGCTAAGTACGCTTCACCTAACATATTAAATTGGGATGCATTAGGTAATGAAGCTCTATACATCGATAGAGTTATAGTACAAGAAACATCCGATATATATACAGGGACAGTAGGAGGATGGACAATATCAGATAGTGCAATTTATTCAAGTCCGACACCTGATACAGCAGAGTTTACAACCACAGGAATAACTATAGCTTCGAACGGAGGTTTTCACTCACCTAACTTTTACATATCATCTTCAGGACAAGCATATTTTAAAGGATTAATTAGTGCTAGTGCTCTTTACGGTTCGGAGATATACGGTACAACAATAGAAGGAGGGTCAATACTAGGTGGTACATTAGCTGGAGGTTCTTTAGCAATACCTGAGGCAACTGGATCAGTCACATCTTCTTTTATAGTAGATTCAGAAGGAAATATGACAGCATCAAACGCTAATATTTCCGGTATTGTAAACGCAGATGGTGGAACGATTGGAGATTGGGTTATAGATGAAACTACAAACGTACTAAGAGATTCAGATTCAGAATTAATACTAGATCCTAATACCCCGGAAATTGCAATGTTCTCCTCAGGATCTAAAAAATTATCTCTATCACCAGTAGGGTCATTAACTCCTACAGGTGGTCAGTCAACAAATATTACAGGGTTGAGTATTAGTAATTCTTTCTCTGTCTCATCAAACAGTTCTAATAATAACGATGTAAATACATACGTAAACGGTACCCTAAGTACCCAAACATATACTGCTGGAGGACCTGGAGACTATGTTATGTTTGTAGACGTCCCATCATTTAAAGTTGGAAAACCATCGGGTGAATATTCTAATAGTGTTTCAAATCCAACATATACTTCAACCGCCGGTGCAAATCACGGACTCTACCCTCAACCTAACCCAGCATATAACAGAGCAAGTTTATATATAGAAGCAGTTAAGGTGAGCGATAACACTGTGTTAGGTTCTACATTAATAGGAGAATCCTATGCTTTCCAAAATAAAGGTTCATGGACATACTACTACGCTTCAGGATCATCATCATCATCCACAGGTGGAACTGGTCTGCAACCAGGCTTCCAATCAGTAGAAGCTAATACAGAGATAACTGTAAAAAATGGAGGTTTTAAATTAGCTAAAGACATTACAGTAGGGGATAAAATTATAGGTATAGAGTTTTCTGAAAATACTAACAGAGTAACAGAAGCTGAAATTACACAAGTAAGTTCTAGAGAAGTTGAAGAAACTTACAGAGTTGTAACAAACCTAAAAGAGGTTGTTGTATCTGATAGTCATGAATTTGCAATCGCAGGTAACGAAAGATTAAAAGTTAAAGATTTAATACCAGGAGAAACACTACTATACACACTAGAGAATAATACAATTCAGCAAGAAGTAGTTGAATCGGTAATATTAGAAAACTCAGAAAATAAACAAGTATTTACATTCGAAGTATCACCAACACATAACTATATTTCTGACGGTATACTCTCACACAATGCTGCAGCAGAAGGATTTGGTCCAAGCGACGGTGGTAATGATGACCCCTCAGATGACGATGGAGATGCTCCAGGATCAGGTTATACCTGGGAGGATAATGATACGACAGCTAACGCCAACCCTACTTGGATAACTCAATCTGCAATTAATGATAAGCAGATAAATATGCAATTAAGTGCAGGTGGGGATATTAAGTTTAGATATAAGTGGAGATATACAGCTAGAGCTAAAAAGCAATACTCATGGGGTTCTACAAGTAGTAGTTATACTGCTAATTACGCCTCTCATACCTTCAACGGCTGGGTTACAACACCTACAATTTCAAACAAGACTGCAAGCATACAAACTCCTAGTAACTTTGTAGAATTGAAATCTGGAGGTATACAGATTGTATCTTCTGATACAAAATTTGTGACAATGCCAAGATTGGATAATACAGGGGATGAATTTGATATATTATTCAAAACAGCAGGTGGAACAATGGCAACTCACCATATTAGACCAGTTAGTTCCGCTAATAATAGTGAATTAGGTACTAGTTCCTATAGGTATAGTAAACTAAATGGAATAGATATTAGTAATTTAGTTGTATCTGTAGACGAAGGACCAAACACAGGAACTACCACTACTAATAATGTCACAGATAACTTTGATAATTATACGAAATTACCTGGAGGGTTAATAATACAGTGGGGGCATATATACGATACATCAAACCCGAGACTAGTAACATTCCCAACAACATTCCCGAATGCTGTTCATTCTGTTGTGTGTTCTACTAATAGAAACTCATCTGGATCTAGCGGTTACAACCACGTTTATGATTATAGTAGATCCAAAGCAAGCTTAATACTTGACGCTTCATATGGGTTCTGGGTAGCATTTGGTTATTAAAATAAAAAATTATGGAAAAAAAATACTTTGGACATTACAATAGCAACACAGGAGATTATGAAGGGTTTTACCCAACAGACATTTATACCAATATTAGTGAAATACCTACACCTAATATAGAATTAACTAAAGAAGAGTGGAGAGAAGCACGTTCACCTAAGCGATTTAGGGTAATAGAGAATACACACACAGAAGTACCATATACTAGTGAGGAAGAGAACATAAAATCACTAAGTGCTACTAGGACACAAAGAGATAGCTTACTTAAAGAAACAGATTGGGTAGTTCTACCTCATTCCCCAATTACAGGTTCTAAGTTAGATGAATGGGTTACTTATAGACAAGCGTTAAGAGATGTAACCTCTCAAACACCTCCCTACACTTTACCAACAAAACCTGAATAAAGTTGTTTCTTAACTTATAATTTACTAAATTCAATAGTATGGCAACAATCCCTGGATGGACATATAAAGGAAAAACAGTAACTGAGATATCAGATATGCCAGAAGGTACTTATGGTTTTATTTATGAAACTACTCATAGACCTACTGGCCAAAAGTACCTAGGTAAGAAAGTTTTATTCTTCGAACGTAATAAAAGACTAGGAAAAAGAGCTTTAGAAGCTTTGAGAGAAGAAAGAAAAGCTAAAGGAATCGGAGGTAGAATACCCTTGAAACAAAAAGTTGTAACAGAGTCTGATTGGAAAGATTATTACGGATCTCATAAAGAAATTTTAAAATTAGTTAAAGAAAACGACCCTAATAGTTTTGAAAGAAAAATTTTAGAGTACGTACCTAATAAAAAGCTACTTACATATTATGAATGTAAATACCTATTTATAAATGAAGTACTAGAGAATCGAAATACTTATATAAATGATAATGTATTGGGTAAATTTTTTAGAAAAGATTTTAACTTATGAAATTAAGAGACATACTATTAAAAGAAAATAACAAATCTTGCCCCGCTGCTACACAGGATTTGATGCTCAATACAAAAAATAGAGATGCATCTATAAAAGCTCAACATATACAGTATGGACCGCTAAACGTAAATAAACCCGGTAGCTACTGGAAAGAAATAGCAAAGTACTGGAATACAACAGAGGAAGCAGCAAAGGATACAAATTGCAGTAACTGTGTAGCTTTTGATATTTCACCAAGAATGGATGAATGTATGCCAGGGATAACCTCAGATGAAGAAGGAAGATTAGGCTACTGCTGGATGCACAACTTTAAATGTCACTCAGCTCGTAGTTGTAGAACATGGGCAAAAGGCGGACCTATAAATTCAGATAAGATATCAAAAGAGTGGCAAGAAAGAAATACTAAATAAAATAAGATGATAAAATTAAAACAAATAATAGGAACTCCATCATTACAGTACCATTTAGATAACAATCTCTCTTTATATGAGAATGTCTACCGTTATTCTAGTGAAAGCTTTATAGATTTATTTGCAGAAGCAAGAAATGCCTGGAGAGACGGTCTTATAGAACTCAACGAAGAAGATATACAGTTACTAGAAGATACTGATATTGGAATGTATGGAGTATACGAAGGTAGTAAAGTACCTTTAGATTTACCTATGATAAGAGAAGCTACTGAATATAAGGGTAGAAAATTAAGTCATGAAGAAGAAGATAGATTAGACTTAATTGCACATCGTGAATTCGATGGTGTAAGCTTTAGTAAATTATCTGATGAGGATAAAGCAAAAGTATTTGCACAAAGAGATAAAGTAGGTGTTAACGAAGCTGAATATAAAGGAAGAGAAGTACCACTAAACAAACCTAAAAGAGGTGGACCTAAAAAGTTCTTTGTGTATGTTAAGAATCCAAAAACAGGTAATGTAAAAAAAGTAAACTTTGGAGATAGCGGCAACTTATCAGTAAAAATAAAAGAACCTGGAGCACGAGCATCATTCGCAGCAAGACATAAATGCTCTACTAAAAAAGATAAAACAAAAGCAGGATACTGGTCTTGTAACATAGGACGTTATTGGAAATCATTAGGAGGATCTAAGAATTTCTCCGGGTACTGGTAAAAAACATAAGACGATGGGAGTAACACAAATTGGGACTACTAATATAAAAGCATCAGATCTTAGGAAAACATCTGCTACGAATTTTGATAGCGGTAATACCAACACACCAAGTGACTTTTTAGGTTTGAACTTTATGGCTGGGAGTGTAGTACCAGCAATATCTGCTCCTAGTTGGTCTTCCGGCGGTGCCGCATTCAAAGGTATTTCCTCTTCCCAAAAAGGCTTCCGCACTACTACTGGTTTTAATACATCAAAGTATAGAGTTATAGCATTAAGTGCTACCAACTGTCAAATAAATCTTAGCTACCCAACAACAAACGTAAGTGGTATAGTTTGGAAACCTGGATCATCACCTTCCGTAAACAGACTACATATTACTGCTGCAGAAACAGCAGACGGCAAAAAACTATTCTTACCGGGAATAGAAAACGGACATACGTACAGTTACATCACTATATCACTCAGTAATTTTAGCTATGGATATGAAAGAGGTACAAGTTACGTTTGGTACACTCCGACAGGAGGTTTTGTAACAGCATTTCAATCACCAACTAATAACTCACTTACCATATACCCTAATGCCTATACAAGTGATTCTTACTTTCACTTAAAACATTTCGCAGCAACAATATAAAGTTAAAAAATGAGACCCTATACAGAACAGATAAAAGGTAATTACTCAATTAGAGAGTTTACTCAAACTACTCCTGAAGACGAATTTGTATGGCATAGAGATAGAGAGGATAGGGTAATAGAGACTTTAAAAACAACAGACTGGATGTTTCAACTAGAGAATAAATTACCAATAAACATATCTGAATCACTATTTATACCAAAGGGAGTATACCATCGTTTAATAAAAGGAACAGGTAACCTTAAAGTTAAAATTTATAAACTATGAAATTATCTAATATACTTTTAGAGCTAGACTTTGATAAATACAAAGAAGAAGAAGCTGAATTGGCTAGGGAGATTAATACTAAGTTTGGAATAACACCATACGTAAGAATGGGAGATTACTCTAGCGGAAGGGAAGATAACGATCCTTTGAAAGACAAAGGTCACGGTAGTGTAAGCTTCAAGGTAAAGAGTGAATTTGAAGAAAACGAATGGAAAGATGTGATTAACTTTATTAAAAACAAAGGATACGAAATCAGACAAGAGAGTAACTACTACGACATCGAGCCAGGAGAAAGAGAATGGTTCCCTAAAATAGACTTTATATTTAACAGTAAATAGAAAATATGAAATTATCAAGAGTCATACTAGGGGAAATCCTTTACTACGATCCGGCTTTTGAAAAAGCAACAGACGCACTAAGAGACCAAGGTGCAAAGTATCTAGGATCTGGAGACTACGGTTCTGCTTTCCTTCTTAACGGGAGAGTGTATAAAGTAACAACAGATGAAATAGAACTAGAACACGCGGAAGTACTTAAAGGTAAGAAAACAAACAACTTTGCTAAAATATACGATGTAGAAGTTATCAACCCTAAACTAGGCATTATACAAATGGAAGTCTTAGGAGAATTCAGAGGCGACATACCAGAAGAATGGATCGAAGAACTAGAAAAAGAATCCGCAAGGTTAGGAATAGATCCAGAAGAATTAGATATTAGACCCTCAAATATAATGGTAAACCAAAAAAAACACTTAAAATTAGTTGATATTTAGGATTATTATTCTTATATTATAAGATAATAGTTACGGACAACTGTATGGATTATACCTTTTTATTAGGTTCTATTGAAAATTTACTTGGTAAATCTCATAAAAGAGCTAGAGAAAATTATGCATTTCACTGCCCTTTCTGCAACCACAGAAAGCCTAAGCTTGAAATAAACATGGCTACTAATGAAAAAGGGCATAACCCTTGGGAATGTTGGGTATGTCAAACTAAAGGCAGGACAATTAGATCTCTCCTAAAACAACTTAATACACCTAAAGATCAAGCATTACAGATATTAAAGTATCTTCCTAAAGGATCTCAAATTGAGTATAAAGGTATAACATCTGTTGAACTTCCAAAAGAGTTCCAAAGACTAGACCAAGCAACAAACACTTCAGTAATTGCAAACTTAGTTAAAAAATACTTATATGAGAGAGGACTTACCGACAATGATTTTATTAAATATGGTATTGGATACTGCACAAGTGGAGAGTATGGAGGACGAGTTATTTTACCGAGTTATTCTGGATCCAATAGGCTCAACTATTTTGTTGGAAGAAGTTATGATGGCAACTATTTTAAGTATAAAAACCCCGAAGCTTCCAAAGACATAATATTCTATGAAAACTTAATAAACTGGGATTGTCCAATAATTTTATGTGAAGGAGTTTTTGATGCAATAGCAATACGAAGAAATGCAATACCAATTTTAGGTAAAAGTATATCAAATGAACTATGGAAAAAAATATTATCAAGCCGTCTTACTGACATTTATATAGCTTTAGATGAAGATGCACAAGACGCAGCTTTAGGCATTGCTGAAAAATTAATATCAGCAGGATTTAGAGTATTTCTAATAGAACTAGCAGGTAAGGATCCATCCGAAATGGGTTTTAAAAAATTTACTGAACTAGTACAGAACGCAACAGAACTAGATTTTAGTAAGATAATGTTGCAAAAACTAAACTTATGATTAAACAAGGAATGAACATTCTTGAACAGAATGAAAAGAAGAGATTAGATTTTAACCCGCAACTAAAGCAGATTAATTTCTTAGATAGAAGAGTTTATAAGAGAGGCGAAGGAGTATATTACCCGTCCGTAACAACTATACTTCAGTATATGCCCAAAAACAAGTTTTTTGAGTCTTGGCTTAAAGACGTTGGGCATAACGCCGATCTTATTATGAGACGAGCTGGAAAGCAAGGAACTCAAGTACATGAAGCATGTGAACAGTTAGTACTAGGTAAAGAAGTTACCTGGATGGATGATTATGGTAATGCTAAGTACTCTCAAATAGTTTGGGAAATGATATTAAAATTTGCTGACTTCTGGAGGACACATAAGCCGGAATTAATATCTGCTGAAGATTTTGTATGGTCAGACGAACATAAGTATGCAGGAACAGCAGATCTAGTTGTAAAAATGCACGGACAAATATGGTTACTAGATATTAAAACGTCTAACTCAGTTCATAAATCTTTTGACTTACAGCTTTCAGCTTACGCAAAAGGATTAGAAGAAGCTAAAGGCATAAAAATAGAACGTACAGGTATCATATGGTTAAAAGCTCACTCTAGAGGTCCATCAAAACAAAAAAACGTAATACAGGGTAAAGGATGGAAGTTATTGCAAATTGATAAAATAGATGAGAATTTTGAGTTATTTAAAATGATATACAAGTTATATTCTCTAGAAAACCCTAATACTGAACCTATTTATAATAGTTACCCAACATCATTAAAACTATAAACATATGGTAAAGAGAAGTGTACTTTTAATTTTAATAGCATTTTTAATAAGCAGTTGCGGCGTAGGCTTTAAGTATACTACGCTAAACCATGCAGGACATATTGACGGTATATATTCCAGTAATGATATTAAAATTGATACATTAAATGAGTTCCAAGTAAGAAATAAACTCAGAACAGACTTCCAGTTTAGATATAACTTTGCACAATATGCGCTATCTCAACCTACATCATTTGATTGGAATAACCGTATACTAGGTAACAGATACAACTGGAACAGACCCTATTACGGCTACTATTGGAATAGAACTCAAATGTGGCATGATTGGGTATGGGGGTATCCATATTTTACTCCACACAGATGGTCACCGTTTGGGTATGATAGATGGGGATATGGAATACACTATGGCTGGAACAATCACGGATGGAGATACAACAGGTACTATAACAATGGATGGAATAATTACGGATGGAGTAACCTATACGGGTATAGAGGTAGAGTAAACTACCGCCCTAATTATAATAGAAGGAATAATTCAAACTTTGTAATTGAAGAAGACGGAGTACGGTGGTATAGCAGTTCCAGTGATAATACTAATAGAAGAACTAATTATAATAAAAGAGTAATACGTAACAGCAATGATAAAACTATCAACAATAATCCTAGAGGATACAGCCGCCCCGAAAGCAATAATAATGGCGGGAGGAGCAGGATCAGGGAAAACATACCTACTCAACCAGTTAGGACTAGACAGCCTAATACAATTCAACCCAGACAAATACGTGGAGGACAAAGACCACCCGTATTACAACAAACTAGGACCAGCAGCCAATCAAACGTCAAAGGACGCAATGGCAGCAGCAGAGGAAAAAACTAGCTTTGTCTGGGATACTACTGCCTCTGGTGTAGGTTTCCAAAAAAACTTAGATAAACTACTTGCTTTAGGGTATGAAGTTTACATGGTTATGGTGTATGCTCATCCTATGATCTCATACGTATCTAATTTTATGGCTAGAGAAAGAAATATACCTGGAGACTCTGTTTTTGCAACCTGGAGAAATGTGTATGCTAAAATAGAAGATTTTAATAGACAATTAAAAGGTAATTTATCTATATTCGTTAGTGATAGAGGAGGGAAATACAAAAAAGAAGTTGAAGGATTTGACAAAGCTGCTAAAAACGGCTTAAGTGGAGTAAAAGATTACTTAGAAAAATTTAACGAAGATAATAACGTTGGAGGATCTTCATTCTTTGTACCAGTAGAAATGACACCTGAGGAAGAGCAGCAGTTTTTAAAAGATGTTGGAAGTATAGATTGGAATAAAGACAATAGGTCAGAAGATAAAGCAATTAAAACCGCATTTTTAAAATCCTTTAGAAAGAATGGAGTCGGTCCAGGACAAGATAAACTTAGAGATGCAGTTAAGAAATACAGAGATAGTAGTGAGAAAAGGAAACAAAAGGCAGATGAAGTATTAGATAATATCGTAGATATGATATATAATCCAACATTTCAAGAAAAGCTAAAACACTCCTCAGTATCAGAAATAGATTCTAAAGTACAAGCATTTTTAGCATGATAGCACTATACCCAGGAGCATATAAACCACCACATAGAGGACATTTTAATGTAGTAAAATCTTTACTAGACGGTTCATATAACGGTTCGGTATACGACAAGGATAATTACAAAGAGACAGGTGCAAACTTACTTAAAGGAAAAAGTAATAATAAGCCTAAAATTGATAAAGTAATAGTATTTGTAGGAGCAGGGGAGAGAAACGGTATATCTAAGGATGAGTCAATGTCTATATGGAATATATACTCTAAATATTTAGGTAATGTAGAGATACTAGATGGAGGTAAGAATCCAATGTTTGCAGCTAAAGACTATGCACAAGCAAACCCTGATCAAGAATTTGTATCAGTAACAGGTATCAGAGGAGATAAAGATTTTGTGGACTTAAGAAGAGTGACAACATTTAAAAACGCTCCAAATGTAAGTGGATTAGCTCTAGCAGCAGCACCAGGTTCAGGTATTAGAGCAACAGACTTTAGAAATACAATATTATCTGGAAATTTAGACAAGGTTTTAGATTTCTTCCCAGAAGACCTCTCTAGAGAAGAAGTGTTAGGTATACTAACAGACTTAAAAGATAAAATAGTATCGGAAATATTAGCTAATAATATTGAAGGTTTTTTAACTAACTATTTTGTTACAGAAGAGATAGAAGATAAAAAGACTATAAAAGAAAATAATACAAAAACAGACATAAATAACCTTTATAATTACCTAACCAGATTAGTACCGAATAACACAGAGATAGAATACAAAGGAGATCACTTAAGAGTTGGATTTAAACAAATCGCCGAAAGTAAAGAGAGTAAACTAGAATTAAAAGACTTTATATCTTCACTAACCGAATATATGATAGACCAGGGTATGGAGATAACTCCACTACCGAACGTAACTATTAAAAAAGATCAAGCAAATGCTTCAAACTTTTTTGGGAGAACAGCATATTATGACCCGAATAGTAAAGAGATAGTACTCTACATATCCGGTAGACATGACAAAGACATAGTAAGGTCGTACTCACATGAAATGGTACATCATATGCAAAATTTAAAAGGTACTCTTCACAACATACAGACTCAAGATACAAACGCAGATAGTGATTTATTAGAGTTAGAAAAAGAAGCATACTTAATAGGAAACATAACATTCAGAAACTGGGAAGATAATTTAAAAAATAACTACTAAAAAAGTTGTTTCTTAATATTAATTTTCGTATATTAAGTATTAATAGTATAAACTAAAAAGGTTATGAATACAAGTATAGTAGACTTATTAGAAGCACATCCACCGACTGTAGAAGAGAAAATCTCTAAATATCAAATATACTGTGATATGGATGGAGTATTAACAGATTTTGAAAGTAGATTTCATGAAAAGTTAAATCAAGTAGGACCTAAGTACTACCCTCTAAAAGATATAAAAAAGGTAGTTAAGCCCAAAGACTTTGAAGCAATATTTGGTATGACTGAATTCTGGAAGTTCATAGATCAAACAGTAGGTGTAGCATTTTGGGTAGGTATGGACTGGATGCCAAGAGGAAAAGAACTATGGAGTTTTATATCTAAATATAACCCATCTCTACTAACTTCTCCATCCAGAGACAATACATCTAGACTAGGAAAAAACCTTTGGACTAAAAACAATCTTACACCAAAACCTAAAGTAATATTTGCATACTCAGCTAATAAACAGAATTACGCTAACCCTAACGCTATACTTATTGATGATAAAAAATCAAATATAGAAGAATGGCGAGCGAAAGGCGGGATAGCATTTAGAGTAAAAGGAGGAGATATAACAGAAGCAATTAACGGACTAAAAGAATTAGGATATGAGTAGTAATCTTAAAAAAGAATTTAAGCATTCAGATGTAGAGAGAATGCGTAATATTATAAAAAAAGATTATACCGGAAAAACTAAACTTCAAACAGGTTATAAAAAAATTCATAAAAAGTATAAAGAAGGAGACATATGGGAAGAAGCAGGTAAAAAGTGGACTATAAAAAATGGACTTAAACAGAATATAACTAAATTAGACGCTGCAAAAAACGCCATTAAAGTCCCTTTAACTTGCCCTAAATGCGGTAGAGCCATTAAATCACATATATCTAAAGAAGCTTACAAGGTAAATAAAATGTGTTTTGATTGTGTAATAGACTGGCAAGCTGAACTGAGAGAAAAAGGATTACTCGAAGAGTATTTAATTCATGCTAAAAAAGGCAACTTGAAATACTATATAAATGAAATTGAAGCACAACTAAAAGATACTTTGGAACAGACTAACGACTACGTTACTGAACAAGGAGATATCGAAAACTGGAATAGTAGTAAACAAAAGGAAAAAGCAATCGTTACTGAAAAAGTTAATGAATACATAACCTACCTAAAGAGTAAGTTAAATTAGCCTCTATTTATTAGATATACTTATAATCTTATATATATCTAAAAAGTATGACACAGAAACAACTACTAGAATCAGTTCTAAATGAACTAGTACATATTAAAAAACATATGCCGAATGGTGAGTTAAAATCCATGCAGTCGGATATGAAAGCTTTGAAGGAGGATGTATCGGATTTAAAGTACACATTACTCAACCCAGAAGACGGAGTAATAGTTAAAACAAACCAAAATTCTCAATTTAGAAAAAAAATGGAAGTGGGCGAAAAAGAATTTAGCTCAAAAATGATAGAATTAGACGATTTAAAAAGATGGAAAGATAGTGTATCTAAAGCCCTTTGGATAATATTTGGAATACTCGCAGGTTTGGTAATGAAAGTATTTGTAGAGTTTTTAAAGTTGAAATAAACTATGAAAGTTCCATCTAATATAGAGAGTATAATAAGAGAATCACTAAGAGATTGGTTTAAGAAAGAGAAGTGGGTACGCATTTCTTCTTCCGGGAATATAGCTGGTGATTGCGGAACATCAAAAAATAAGAAAAACCCAGACAGGTGTTTACCTAAAGCGAAAGCACAGAGTTTAACTAAAGGGCAAAGAGCCGCTACAGCAGCAAAGAAAAAGAAAGCAGGTAGTAAAGGAAAAACAGTCGTGAAAAATACTAAAAAAGCAAAAGTAAAGAAAGAAGGACTTTGGGCTAATATAAACGCTAAGAAGAAAGCAGGAAAAAAATCTTCCCATAAAAACTCTAATGCATATAAAGACGCTAAAAAAGCAGGTACGTCTTTAGAGAAAACTAAAGAAGGAGTTACAAAAGAAGATTTAAAAAATTTAGTAGTGGGTATGGTACACGAAACTACTAATGAAAATACTATCATGGAAAAAGATGATAGATGTACTAGATTAGCAAAATCAAAATATGACACCTGGCCATCAGCATACGCCTCCGGGGCAGTTGTCCGTTGTAGAAGAGGTGAAATTTGGAAGAAAAAATAAAATGCCTGCAAAACTAAAACCAAGTACTAAAGAGTACGTAAGAGATGTTAACAATAGAATAACAAATAAGTGGTTCTGGAAACATTACACTGTATCCGCTACCTCTACCGAAAATCTAAAAAAGTTTTATACTGACCCGAATTACAGAAAGAAAAAAAATGTAATACTTAAAGAACTGAAAAAGAGAAATGAAGAAATCTGAGTTGACTCAAATCATAAAAGAAGTATTGCAAGAAGGTCCCCACGATCCGGTTAAGCCCGGCATACTCAAAAAACGTTTAGGTAAATTATCCTGTTCTAAAGTTAGAAAAGCAAAATCAGGATTAAAAGATAAAGGTACTCACTATGCGAAAGCACTCCAAAGATACTTAAACTACCATTGTCAATAAAAATAGCAAATACCGCCCTTAATAGAACAGCGTTCTTTACAGACCCAACAGAAGACGTAAACGTACTGAGAGATAAAAACTCAGTAGACCTGTTTGATCAAAATGGGTACCACTTAACAAAAGCAGAACAAGCATACCTAACTTACAACGGATACGAACCGATAACTAGAAGACACGAAGATTGTTTAAGATACGATTGGCTACTATGGGACAAAAAAGAAGGCGCTCATATAAACCATTCAGACTTATTTGAAAGAAAAGGATTTTCCTCTACGGCTAAAGTACAATTAGAAGCAATGGCAGAATATAATCCAATGCTTTGGAAACTTATTAAGATGAAACCAAAATGGGGAATAGATATCTCTATAGATTACGTCTCAGAAGATAAATGCTTCGAGGTATTTCACTACGAGTGGGATTCTTTTATATATGACGATGTTATTGAAAAAAAGTTGGAAATAGAACAATTTATTCTTACATTAGATTGGGATCAAGTAGCTATAGATCTATGGAAAGTTAAACATGAATGGATAAATTTAGATTTTTTCGAACAAACACAATGGAGAACAGATTTCTTCGGTTTAGAACCTGAGAAGTTTAAAAACGTTATTTGGGAAGAGTAATCTATTTATTTATATAGCTATACAACATAAAACTAGTAATATGACTTACGAAGAATTAAAAGTACGTTTAACGTCTGTAGAAACAACCCTACAGCAATTACAAACAACAGAGTCTACCAAATTATCTACAACTTATATAGAAGATTCAATAGAACAGTTAAACATAGTACGTGAAAATATACTCTCTAAAATGAAAATAATAGAAGAAGGAGACGAAACTATGTTCGTTTCCACTAAAGGTGGCGACACTAAAGCAGTAAAAATGGATAGAAAAGCAGCAATGGACCTAAAAAAAGATCCTGCAATCACAGGGATAGACACTGCCAAAGGAGCAAAAATAAAAGAAGCGGAAGATAAAGGAGTTGCTTTTTCTACAACGGAAACAAAATTAATAGCAAAATCAGTTGGTAAAGCTTTAATAATAACACTCAAGAAATTAGGAGACGAAATAGCAAGAATTAAAGCTCATAGAATAGAAGAAAATAGCTTCGATATATTTATAGATTATAAAGCAGAAAAAGGAGTAGATGAATTTTCTTTTTATATAAAAGAAGATATGTTGCATCTAGTTGATTTTTCTTTTGATAAAGAATTAGTTGAGGTTGGAGTTAAACCTTCAGGTGAAGCTATTGTAAATGTAGACGTACTATCAAATGAATTACTAAAACATTTTAAATCATTAAGTGAAGGAGGAGATTACGATCCTGACCAAGAACAGAAAGATGATGAAGAAGATCATGGAGTAGGTTACGATGACGAAGGACGCCCCTTAGGAGAAGGTGAAGGAGATGACCATCACTATATCAAAGTAAAAGCACACGATTACAAGAAAGCTATGGCTATCTTAGATCAAAACGTAGATCCAACTTATGTTAAGATGGAAGTTATTGACAATGACGGAGCTGGAAATGTGATTATATACTTTATATTTAAACATGAAAGCGGTTTTGACGACATGTACGATGACTCAGAAAATCAAGATTCAGAATTTTACCAAGAACCAGATGAAGATCCACAAGCATTCGTTTACGATGTAGTAATGGATTTACGGGCTAACGATATTGAATTAGCAGATCATTCAGCAGATATGGATGAAGCATTAGATATTAATGACCCAGTTCTTATGAAAATGAGAGTTGCTAAAAAAAGAAACGCTGATCTTAAGAAAGTAGATCAAATGCACGCCCGTGATAGAAAAGATCAAAGAATAAACGGTAGAAAAAGACTCTTAATCAAACAGCTTAAAGATAAAAGAGCTGAGATAGAAAGAGAGATGGAGAATGATCCAGAAATCGAACCAACAGGAGGACCAGTAGCTGATAGATATGGTGATATGTTAAATAAAATTGACAACGCTATAGAAAAAGCAGCAGGTAGAATTAAACCTTTAGATTACGATACTGCAGTAGGCAAAGTAAATGAGGACGAAGGACACTTAGTTACCTTTGGATATGATTTAGATAGAATTCAAGATGTAGTTGATCATTTAAAGTCTAAATATAAAGAAGGACAAGATTTTGAACTTCATATAGGTAGGGGAGATGATTTACCTAATGCAGTGACTTTAAAGAATCCTGATTTAGAAGGTGATTATGACTTAAACGATATGCTAAACGCAGCACAAGACGATCAAGATAGATACGATGCTTACACCGACTACGACCAACGCAGAAGAGAAGAGGACGATTATTACGAAGATCCTAACTACTATAAAGAAGAAAGAAATATGAATGAAATTAAAGCTGCTAAAATACAAGCAGCTCATAGTAAAGTAGTTAACATAATGAAAGACCTTGCTAAGAAATATAAAGCAGGCGATAAATCAGTAGTAGATCAACTAAAAACACTTACAATCACTAAAAAGAAACTAGAAAAAGAATTAGAAAAAGCAGTAGCCGGTACACACCATGGACAGGAGTTAGACGAAAAGCAGCTACATGAATATGCTTCTAGAGATTTAGATGAAATATTTGGAGCATTAGGGTATAGACAAGGTTTTGATGAATTTATAGAAGATAATCCTGGAGCTGTAGAAGTTTTAATGGAATGGATAAGCTCAATCTCAGAATTTAGAAGTAGGTTATCTCAAGAATACGATAAAGAAGAATTAGAAAGATTAGGATTCTACGATTTTGACGAAGATGACTTTAATGAAGAAATTAGAGAGTCACTAAACCCAGAAGTATCTAAATCAGTAGATCGCTTTATTAAAGCTATGGCTAAGAGATACGGATATAAAGAGCAAGATGCTGTTTATGCTATTATGGCAGCTTTGAAACAAAGAGATTTTGATGGAGTAAATGAATCTAAATATGAAAAAGAAGAAACTACTCAACAAACAATTGATAGATTAAAAGCAAGAATAGCCGACCCAAATGATGGAGGGAATGTACCTTTTTTAACCCAAAAAATAAAAGATCTAGAAAAATCATTAAATGAAGACTTATCAATGAAAATTGGTAAAGTAGTAGCTATAAAAAAATACAATGCAGTTAAGAATCAAAAATTACCTGTAGATGTAAAAATAACCGACTATATTAAAAAACCAGGCTCAAAGGATTTTGTAGAGTATGAACATAAAGGAAAGAAAAGAAAAGTTTCTATTGACGTATTCAAATCTATTTTAGCTGAATC
>Ga0206682_10001565_pt1 | contig 22349 bp, 12 predicted proteins | sample M240m12015metaG_FD_155444 | JGI IMG/M metagenome (GOLD analysis project Ga0206682, IMG submission 155444) | Ammonia-oxidizing marine archaeal communities from Monterey Bay, California, United States - M2 40m 12015 | ecosystem: Environmental > Aquatic > Marine > Intertidal zone | place: USA...
AAACGAAAACGAAAACGAAAACGACGTCGCCGCCGGGTTCGCGCGCGCGCGCGCCGCGACGGTCGGCGCGCGCATCGCATCCGCCGCGAGCACGGCGCGCGGCTCGTTCAATCACGCATCGGGAGGTGACGCGCTGTTAGACGCGCTCGCGTCGCTCCTGGCCCGCGCGGTACAGGGGGAGGAGGGGGACGGGGAACTGGGCGAAGCGGCGTGCGCGGCGGTGACGTCTCTGGCGGAGTCGGCGACGGCGGTCGCGGCGCTGTGCGCGGGCGCGAAACACGACCGCGTCGCGATCCTCTCTCGGGTCGTGCACCTCGGTCTCGGTGGGCGACGCGTCCCGACGGGCACGCGCGTCGCCGCGCTGCACGCGGTGGCCACCTTCGCCGGCGCGGGGGACCAGACCGGCCGCAAGTCGCGCCTCGCGGCGCCCGCGGCGCCGCACGAGCCCGCGTGCAGTTCCGCCGCCGCCGCGGAGACCGCGGAGGCTGCCATGCGCGACGCCGCGTACGACGCGGCGGAGGCGCGCGGCGTGACCGTGGGCGAGTGCGTGAGCGAGTCGCTCGCCAAGGGCGGCGACTCCTTCCTGGAGCTGAGGATCGCCGCGTACAGGTGCGTGGCGTCGCTCGGCCGAAGGCCGTGGTTCGCCGCCGAGGTGGCGACGAGCCCCAAGGCGTTGGCGCTGGTGACCGACCCCGCGTACGAAAGCACGCCGCCCGGCTGCCGCTGGCGCCACGAGGCTGCGTCGGGCATGCTTGCGGCGGCGCGCGCGCCGAGAGGCGTGGACGCGAGCGTCAGTGACGGCGCCGCGGCCAGGCTGGAGGCGGCGGTCGCGGGCGGCCCGTTCGGGAACGGCGTCGGGGGCCAGGGCGCGCCGCGCGTCGCCGTCGCGCAGAGATGACCTACTCGTCGTTCGTTCTTCTCTATCGTTCGTACGTTTAAAACACGAATCAGTCTACGTGGTGCGACGCGCGAGGCTCGCGGATGAGACGTAAGTTGCTCGCCTCCGCGTCACGACGCCTCTCCCGGGACGTCTTCGGCGTTCGCCTCCGCCTCTCCCGCGTCGGCGCTCCCGCGGTCGCCGCCCTCCGCCTCGGGCGCCCGGCGCTCGGCGGCTCTCTCGCGCGAGTGCGCGATGGAGCGCACAGCCCCGTCGTACGCGCCCATGCCCACCTCGTACAGCGCGATGATCGCGCTCCAGTCAGCCCACTTGTCCATGTCCGTGACGGTCACCCCGTGCTCATCCAGTCCCCGGCGCTTCACCTCGAGCTGGAACCAGTTCACAAGCACGTCGTCCGGCACCTGCGCCTCCAACCGCCGGTACACGTTCAGCAGCCGCTGGCGCCGGCCCGGCATCGAGAGCTTGGGCTGGATGACCTGGTCGAAGTACCTCTCCGCCGCGAGCTCGCGCTCGCGGTCGAACACCGCGCGGTTGCTGTACGTCAGCAGCTGGTGCCACGACGAGGGCGTGACCAGCGGCAACACCAGATGCGGCGAGTACGCCGAGTACACGAAGTCGTTGTCGGCGTTGAGCGTGGATCGAATCGTGACGCGCAAATTGCCCCCCTCCGCCGTCTGCGCTCGCTTCGCGATCGAACGCAAAACGGTGAGGCTCTGCTTGTACTCCTCGTCGTTGTACGCGAACATGTGGTTCTTGTCCTCCCCCCACACCAATAACGTCATGATGACCAAATCCGTGCACTGCGGACAATACTTCTTCTTGTACTCCACGACGGCGGTGTTGATCACCGGGTAATCCTCCACCATGAACCGCACTTTGTCGCTGAGCCGTAGAGGGATGACGATGGTCTTGTCGTCGCCGTGCAGGCGATCCAAAGGCACGCCTTTTGCCTCCAGCTTTTTCTTGTGTCCCACGACGCAAGACACGAAACTCCTCTGCTCCTCGCTCTCGCCCATCAGGTAGTTGTACAGGATGCTCCCCTCGTATCCCATCTCGTCATCGAGCACCAGCCGCCGCGCGCCGATCCACCCCACGCCCTGTCTCTCCACCGCGTTTCCCAGCCGGTACGCGTCGTTGGACGTGACCACGGGCAAGCCGGTGAGCTCGTCCGCGCACCGCGCGTAGTGGCTCGGCACCTCCACGCTCTCGCGCAGCGTCGGCATCGCGCGCAAAAACGTGCTCGCCACGGGTGTTTCCGGAAGATCGTCCACGAACCCGAACGCGCACGTCCCGCCCGGCTCCGCCCCGAGCCGCGTCGCGAACGCGTCCGACGCGACGCCGCGCGACCCCGAGAACGTCGCCGCGGCGACCACGCCCAGCACGAGCGAGCCCAGCACCGCCCGGAGCGCCCCGCGCGTCACCCGACGCGCGCGCGTGTCCCCACCCGTCCCGGTCGCATCCTCGGGGGGCGACAGCAAGAGCCGCGTCTCCGACGCCGCGGGCGTCGCCGCCACCATCGTCGCGCCGACGCCTCGCCCCCGACCGACGCCGCCGCGCCTCCGAGAAGCCGCGCTGCCCTGGCGCTGACCTCTTCCCCGCGAAGGGTCGCGTCCGAACGCGCCCTTGTGTTCTGGTCGACGCCAGCGGGTGTTATCGCATGTCACGCGTTCGACCGGTACTTTTCCGCGGAGTGAATGCGCCTGGACGGTTTGTCCCGGGTGTTCAGTTCCTGTTCGCGAACCCAAAACGCGTTCTCACCGGATTGGGCGTCGAACTGGGAAACGAGGGATTTCTCGAGTCAATGAATGGTCGAAAACGCCGAAACGGGCCATGTTGCGCTGGAAAATAGTTCCGTTCGAACGTGCATTGAAACGACGCGGTGATCCAACGTTGACTCATTTTTGTGCATATACACTTTTTTAACACTAGAAATCTATATCTATTTCCATCCCCCGCGTCTCCAAAAAAGGAAGCAAGTCGGCTTTCGCAGCATGAAATCTTCAAGCGCCCGGCGACCGGATCCGACGTGCCACAACTTACGGCACACGCCCTAAGCTTTTAGAAACTTTCAACATGCGCGAGGTGCGTATCTTACGCAAGCACCACGTGCCGTTAGCGACGCGCGCGGTCGCCGCGCGTCCCCGCGCCGCGGCGATCCCGGCGCTTTCGGCTTCCCGCTTCCTTCCCGTTGATTTTCGAAATTGCCGCATTAGGCCATCCTCTCGCCGTCTTCGTCGAGACACGCGCTGACCCGACCCTCTCCTACGCCCCCAACGCTCAGATCGTGCACATTCAAGGCGGCCAGTGCGGTAACCAGATCGGTGCCAAGTTCTGGGAGGTACGTACGCGCGCGCCCTTCGAACGCGCTCGCGGATTCCCGGCGAGTAATAATCGTCGCGGTAGCGACTGCGCCTTTTTCTTTTTCCCCGCGTCACCGCTGACCCGGCTTCTCCTTCCCCGCGACCACAGGTTATCTGCGATGAGCACGGTATCGACCCCACCGGCACCTACTGCGGTGACTCCGACCTCCAGCTGGAGCGCATCAACGTCTACTACAACGAGGCGTCCGGCGGTACGTGCTCCCGACCCTCCCGATCGCCATCCAAACGCGGAATATCGCCGTTGGGAGCGAATTGTGCCCCGAGCGATCTTTTTTCGCGCCGGCCCTGACCCTTCCTTCTCCCCGTTCCCGCGCACAGGCCGCTACGTGCCCCGCGCCGTGCTGATGGACCTCGAGCCCGGCACCATGGACTCCGTCCGCTCCGGCCCCTTCGGCCAGATCTTCCGCCCCGACAACTTCGTGTTCGGCCAGACCGGCGCCGGCAACAACTGGGCCAAGGGTCACTACACCGAGGGCGCGGAGCTCATCGATTCCGTGCTCGACGTCGTGCGCAAGGAGTCCGAGTCCTGCGACTGCCTCCAGGGTTTCCAGGTCTGCCACTCCCTCGGTGGCGGTACCGGCTCCGGCATGGGCACGCTCCTCATCTCCAAGATCCGTGAGGAGTACCCCGACCGCATGATGCTCACCTTCTCCGTCGTGCCCTCGCCCAAGGTGTCCGACACCGTGGTGGAGCCCTACAACGCGACGCTGTCCGTCCACCAGCTCGTCGAGAACGCCGACGAGTGCATGGTGCTCGACAACGAGGCCCTGTACGACATCTGCTTCCGCACCCTCAAGCTCACCACCCCCACCTTCGGTGACCTGAACCACCTGATCTCCGCGGTGATGTCCGGCGTCACCTGCTGCCTGCGCTTCCCCGGTCAGCTCAACGCGGATCTCCGCAAGCTCGCGGTGAACCTGATCCCGTTCCCCCGCCTGCACTTCTTCATGGTGGGCTTCACCCCCCTCACCTCGCGCGGCTCCCAGCAGTACCGCGCCCTCACCGTCCCCGAGCTCACGCAGCAGATGTGGGACGCCAAGAACATGATGTGCGCTGCGGATCCCCGCCACGGCCGCTACCTCACCGCCTCGGCGCTGTTCCGCGGGCGCATGTCCACCAAGGAGGTGGACGAGCAGCTCCTCAACGTGCAGAACAAGAACTCCTCGTACTTCGTCGAGTGGATCCCCAACAACGTGAAGTCCTCCGTGTGCGACATCCCCCCCAAGGGCCTCAAGATGGCCGCCACCTTCATCGGCAACACCACCGCCGTGCAGGAGATGTTCAAGCGCGTCTCGGAGCAGTTCACCTCCATGTTCCGCCGCAAGGCGTTCCTTCACTGGTACACCGGCGAGGGCATGGACGAGATGGAGTTCACCGAAGCCGAGTCCAACATGAACGACCTCGTGTCCGAGTACCAGCAGTACCAGGACGCCTCCGCCGAGGAGGAGGGCGAGTTCGACGAGGAGGAGGATGAGGCTTAAGCGCCCGCTTACGCCGCTTCGAAGCTCGTGAGATGTAAAGCGCGACCCGCGGCGCGCCGCCGCCGGGTTGCTGTTCCCGAACCTGTCTTGACTCTCGACGCGCCGCCGCGAGCGCGGCGCGAATAAAAACGACGAACGCGACGCGACCGAAAAACCACCACGATGATCTCGAGTAGAACGTCTTGTAACACGAGTCATGTCATGTGTGTCAAAGAAACAGGCGGGCACTCGTCGGGTCCGCGCCGGTCGTCGCCTTCGCGAGGACGCGCCCGCCTCGTCTCATCAGTCTCTTCGCGTGTTCGACATTTTTTCGGGAGATATTTACACCCAACGTTCACGGTTCGTGACTCAAGGAAATACTCGACTCGTCACGCCTCGATCGGGGATTCGGTTTTCCGTCCGTTTTTTTTCCCCTCTCGCGTTGGTTCTGATGGCGGGCGTTTGTCTTTTTCTCGATCGCTCGCGTGTGAGTCGGAGATCGGATAGAGCGACCTCGTTTGTGGGTCAGGTTGTGCTGAGAAATCCGAGCCTCGCCTCGATCGTGGATCATTCCCGCACTCACCCGCCGTCCCCACACGCCACTTCACCCGAAACGATGGCTGCCTGCATGACGACCGCCGCGGCTTCGGTCACCCGCTCCGCCGTGACCCGCGTCTCCAAGTCGCTGAAGCAGCGCGCCGCCTTCGGCGCCGCCGTCAGGCCCACTCGCGGTGTCCCCGTGACCGCGGGCAGGCGCGTGCTCTCGACGCGCGCCGAGGCGGACGGCCCCGTGTGCATTGTCACCGGCGCTTCCCGCGGCATCGGCGCCGCGATCGCGCTCGCGCTCGGTGAGACCGGCGCGCGCGTCGTGGTGAACTACGCCGCCTCCGCGGGCCCCGCGGAGGAGGTTGCGGCGAAGATCAAAGCCGCTGGCGGGGACGCCATCGTGGTGCAGGCCAACGTCGGGCAGGAGGAAGACGTGAAGCGCCTGTTCAAGGAGACCATGGACGCGTTCGGGGAGGTGAACGTCGTGGTGAACAACGCTGGCATCACCCGCGACGGGCTGATGATGCGCATGAAGATGCAGCAGTGGCAGGAGGTGATCGACACCAACCTCACCGGCGTGTTCATGATGTGCCAGGAGGGCACCAAGATGATGGGCAAGAAGAAACCGGTCAAGGGCCGCATCGTCAACATCGCGTCCGTCGTCGGCGTCACCGGCAACGCCGGCCAGGCGAACTACTCCGCCGCCAAGGCGGGCGTCATCGGCCTGACGAAGACCATCGCGCGCGAGTACTCGGGCCGCAACATCGTGTGCAACGCCATCGCGCCCGGCTTCATCGCGAGCGACATGACCGCCGAGCTCGGTCCCGAGATCGAGAAGAAGATCCTCACCACCATCCCCCTGAACAGGTACGGCCAGCCCGAGGAGGTGGCCGGCCTGGTCAAGTTCCTCGCGCTCGACCCCGCGGCTGCCTACATCACCGGCCAGACCATCTGCATCGACGGCGGCATGGTGATGTGAGCTCCGCGAGCGCGCACTTTTCGCGAGACGTCTTGTAGTTAAGAGAAGAGAAGAGAAGAGAGAGAGAGAGTTGTGACGAACGAGCGAGATCAAAGCCGATTCCGAACGCGTGAAGACGTCGTGCACTACAAAGCGCCGTCGTCGCTCCTCTTCCCCTTGTCCCACGGGTTTGCTCTCTTGTAGTACCCGCCCACGTACACCGGCTCCAACACCGGGGGCTTGTAATAATCGAAGATCGTGGCGGGCGCCTCTTTTTCCACGGGCGCGCCCGTGTCTCGCCTCGACTTCTCGGCAGCCTCGGCGGCCTTCACCTCAGCCTCCTCGGCCGCGCGCCTCGCGGGCGCGGCCTGACTCGCGTCGTCAGAAGACTTCTCCTCGGAGCCGGTTTCGGCCTCGCGCGGAGCCGCGGCGGGCTGGGGATCCGGCGGGATCGCCTCGGGTTCGGGCTCGGCGGGCTCGACCGCTTCGGGCTCAACCGCTTCGGGCTCAACCGCTTCGGGCTCGACCGCTTCGGGCTCGACCGCTTCTGACTCGTCGACCGCTTCGGGCTCGGGCTCAACAACCTCCAGCTCGACCGCTCGGGGCTCGGCGGGCTCGGACTCGACGTACCCTGTCTCCATCCGTTCCTCTTCGGGTTCGGTACCGGTGCCCGTGCTTCCATACCGCGACGCGTCGCCGCCCTGCGTTTGTCGGCGAAGACGGGGAAGTTCGGGGACGAGGTTGACATCGTCAGCATCTTCCTCGAGAGCGGGTCGTGCGCCGCGAGGCGGCGCGTCGGGGTCGTCGACCGCGTCTCGCGGGTCGATGCGCTCGAACACGGGTGCACGTACCATCGCGGCGGCGTCCATCTCGTCGTACGCTGCGTGTCCCGTCGCACGCGTGTCCTCGTAGTCGTCCTCGAACTCCAGCGTCACCTGCGGCACGCCCGGATCCTCGTCCCGAGACTGGGCGCGCACGGCACCGGGCGCGGAGAGCGCGACGAGCACCGAAAGCGCGAGCGCGAGTCGCAGCACCCGACGCATGGTCGACGGGTCTCGCACGATGCGCGAACGCGACGCGACCGACCGGGGACGGGACCGACCTCCTCGCGCGACCCGCAATCTGAATTGCCGGCGTCGCATTCCCGGGCGAGACGACCTCTCTGGACGAGTTGACGAAAGGAACCGAAGCATTTTTTTTTCTGCCGCCACCGGCGACCGGTGTGGTACGTATAAACGTAAAAACTGTCTCGCGGCGGCGTCTCTCACAACATCCCCGGCAGCCTGTGCTTGTCCTGGTCGATGGCGCATCCCACGTTGTGCCTGGGCGTGACCATGGCCATGACGTGCAGACACACCAGGTACGCCACGAGCAGCCACGTGCGTATGGAAAACGCCCCGAACACAGCCTTGGCGCCTCCCCGGTTCGCGCCCGGCGCGCGGCGGCTCCTGAGCGAAACCGCGCCGCCGTCGCGCGTCGCGCCGCCCGCGCCCGCCACCGAGACGCTCTCCAGCCCCAGCCCCCCGAGCACGTCCACGCGTTTCTTCGGCTGTGCGCTGGGATGGACGCTCGACCCGCTCGTCTTCGGGAACGCGGCGGAGGAGGAGGAGGAGACCAACGCGCGTCGCCGCGTCTGCTCGTCGGCTTCCCGCGCCGCCGCCGCCGCCTTCGACGCCGCGGCGGTTGCGTCTCGGCGCGTCTTCTCCAGCTCCGCCTCGAGCGCGTCCACGGACGCGGCGGCGCGCTTGCGCTCCGCGCGCAGCTCAGACTCCGTCTCGCGCGCCTCGCGCTGCAGGACCTCCAGCCGGGACGTCGCCTCGGCGGCGCGCGCCTCCGCGGCGGTCGCCGTCGCTTCGCGGGCAACCGCCTCCGCGCGGTCGGCGGCGCCGGCGTCGCGCGCCGCCGCCGCCGCCGCCTCGGCGGCTTCCGCCCTCTCGCGCAGCCGCTCGGAGTCGCGCCGCGCGGCGGCGAGCTCGGCGCGCCTCGCCTCGCCCGCGGCGCGCACCTTCGCGGCGCCCTCCGCGGCGCGCTCCGCGGCCTCCTCGGCCTCTCGCTTGGACGCCTCGGACGCGCGCGTCTCAGTCTCGGCGAGCTCGGCGCGGTCCGTCGCCGCTCGCGCCTTTTCGTTCGCCTCCGCCAGCGCGCGGCGCAGGGCGTCGCGCTCCTTGGCGGCGTCGTCGCGCTCGCGCTCGAGCCCGCCGCGGAATGTCTCCGTGGCCTCGAGGACGGCTGAGTCGAACACCGCGGCGCGGCGCTCGCTCTCCTCCTGGAAGCTCCGCATCTTCTCCTTGAAGGCGCGCACGTCGGCGCGCTCCGCAGACGCCTCGGAGACCGCGCGCCGCGCAGACTCGGAGGCCTGCGCCGCCTCGCGCGCCGCCGCGCGCCGCGCGGACTCCGCCGCCTCGGCGCGCGCCGACGCCTCGGCGGCGGCCGTCTCCGCCGCCTCCGCGCGCGCCAGCGCGGCGGCCAGCGCCGCCTCCGCGCGGCTCGCCTCCGCCGCGGAGACGCCTTGGACGCCCTCGGACTCGGCAGCCTGCCGCCGGAGCGCCGCGGCGGCCTCCTCCGCAGCCTCCATGTCCCGGACCGCCGCGTCGGCTCGCGCGTCGCTCTCGCCGGCGCGCGCCTCGGCGTCCTCTCTCCCGCGGTCGGCGTCGCGCGCGGCGCGCTTCAGGTCCTCCAGCGTCCGGTGCATCGCTTCGTTGTCCTCGCGGAGCGACTTGACCTTGGCCTGCGCGGCAGCCGCGTGGCCGTCGCTCGCCGCGTCCGCGGCCGCGAGCGCCGCCGCGAGTCGCTCCGCCAGAGCCACCGCGCGGCGGTCCGACTCCGCCTCGCGCGCGCGAGACGCCGCCAGTTCGAGCGCCAACGCGTCGGGACTCGGCTCGTCAGGACGCATCTCGAGTGGGTCCCGCTTCGCGTTCGGCGCCGAGCGGGACCCACTCGGCCCCGCCGGAGTCTTCTCGACGGCGGTCTGTCGTGTTTGCGGATCTTCTCGCCTCGATGCGCCGGACGCGGCGGAGGTCGGAGCCTCGCCGTCGCCGTCGGGAGCCTCGCGCCTCGCGGCGTACGAGATGGCCTTCGCGACGGTCGCCGCGACGTCGTCGTCGTCGCGCGTCGGGGATTTCGGGGATTTCGGTTCACGCTTCTTTTTCCCTTTCCCCGCGGACGACGCGTCGTCCGCCTTCGGTCCCTCGGCGGTCACGCCCGACGCGAGCGGTTTCGCGGGCGGATTCGAGGCGACGCGGGTCGCGTCAACGACGGAGGTCGTGGCCTTCGACGCGCGCGACGACGACCCCGCGACGTCTCCCTGCGCGCTGCCGCGCACCTCCTCGGCGCGAGTGGGGTCGAGGTCGAGTCGATTGCTGAGCGTGCCGGTGACCACCGCGGCTTTCTCCGTGACCTTCGCCGCGGCCGTCGCGGTGCCGTCCGCCGTGTCCTTGACGAGCTCGCCGCCCTCCTTCAGGGCGTCCGTGGCGAACTCCTTGAACCCATCCTTCAGCTGCGCCCACATGACCGCGGCGCGGTCCCGCGCCGAACGATCTGTGGTAGAAACGGCATCGCGAACGCCTCCTCTCGAATATTCGAACCGGCGGTCGACCCTCGGCCAGACTACTCAGAGGACCCAGGCAACCAGGGGCGGCTGATTGCGTGAAAGCGCTTTTTCTTCCTCCGCGCGTCGCGCGCGTTCGCGCGCGTTCGCGCCGGGCGTACGCAAAATACGATAAGACACTAGCTATATAGTGTATTAATACATAGTCAGTCACCCGTACGCTCGCATCAAAACGCTCGCGTTTTGCGAAAGTCCCCCCCCGACCCCCTTGTGACAGGCGTAGCCGCGACGTGCGCGCCTCTTCCGCCGCCGCGCGCCAGCCGGCTCGGCTTGGCGCGGATGTCGGCGCAACGCGGGACGTGTCGTTCGGCGGCGCGCTCGTTGAAGCTGCGGCCGCAGTGCGGGCAAGGCACCAGGTCTTCTTCGTGTTCCGCGTCGATCGGCTGTCCTGTCCGCCCCGCGCGCAGACCGGCGCGGAATCGCTCGGAGTCCTTCTTCCACTTCGGAACGGCGCGCGCCGAACGTTCGTTCCGCGAGGCGGGCGCGCGACGAAGCGCCGAAGCGCCCGTCGCGCGCGGCTTGGAAGCGCGCCGCGCTCCGCCGCCGCCGAAGCCGCCGCCGAAGCCGCCGGCATCGTCTTCGAAGGCGGTTCCGCCACCGCCCATGCGCTTGAACCGCTCGAGGTCCGTCCCGGCGGCGCGCTGCTTCGCGACGTCGAACGCCCGGCGCTTCGTGGCGAACACCGTCGCGCACGAGCGCGAGTGGATCTCCAGCGCGCGCGCGTTGAACTTGCGCCCGCACGTGTCGCACGGCGCGAGCGCCGAGGGGCCCACGTCCGCGCCCTCGGGGACGCTCGCGCCCCGCATGTCCGGGGGCAGCTCGGTGGACAGGTACCCGATGCCACCGGAAACGCGCGCGGGACTCGTGGACGACGAAGAACGACGCGCGCCGAACGCCGTGTTCGCGCCGTCTCGACGCGGCGCGTACCCGCCGAACGCGTTTTCGTTTTCGTTTTCGTTTTCGTTTTCGTTTTCGTTTTCCTTCGCGGCGGTTTTCGCGGCGCGGCTTGGCGCGCGCGTTTCGCGTCGCGTCGAAACCGTCGACGCCGCCTTCGTCGAAACCGAATGGGTCGCTTTCTTTCGGTCAGACGCCGGTATCAAGCCCGTTCGCGTCGTCCTGGGCTGAGGACGCAGCGTCGTGCCAAACTCCCCCCAGGTCTCGCCGAGCGCATCCGACGTTTTCTTCCGCGTTTGCGATTCGCGCCGCGCGTTTTCGGGAAAAAAAACCGCCTTCTCGGAAAACTCGGAGGGCGCGGGCCGGCCCGCGCCCCGGTTGGACCCCCCGGTTTTCTCGTCGAATCGAACGACGAGCGTTCGTTCGTGTCGCGTCGTGTCGTCAGAGCGTTCGTTCGTCGTGTCGCGGCTTTTGAAAGCCGACGTCGCGGCGTCGTCCCGGCTCGGGCGCGACCCGAACCGACCCGACGCGCGGCGATCCTTCAAGGCGGCCAACTTGGACGCCGTGGACCGCGCCGCGGCGCGAACGCGCTCCGAACGCTCAAAGGTCTCCGCGCGGAAGGGAGTCACCGAGTTCACCGAGTTCGACTTCGTCACGTCGTCATCATCGTGGAAATGTTCGTCGGCTGCAAAACTCGGCGTACCCCTGAACGCGAGGAGCGCGTTCTCGCCGCCGAGATCAGGAGTCTCCGGTTTCGCGTCGGACGAATCGCGCGCGCCGATCTTCGGCGTCACCCGGGTCGCCCGCGCGCGGCGCGCGTCGTCGCCGCCGAGCGGGTCCGCCTCGTCCGGCCGCGTCTCCTCGGGGACGTAGAGCTCGCCGTTCCAACCCGGCCGGTCGTTCAGAGGGGGGCGGTCTCGGCGCGTCCCGGTGCGTCGCGTCGCGTTGAGGGGGTTCACGACCCCTTCAAAATGGTCGCCTGACGAGCGCTCCGCCGCTTCGTCGAAACCGCCGAGGGCGAGGCTCGCCCGCGGCGCGCGGCGCCACGCGCCGCCGTGCCCGTCGTCCACGTCGCGGACGTCCTCCGCCCTGGCGTACGTCTGCGGCCTGCGAGGGCTCCAGGTTTTGTCCAGGTCTCGGTCGCACGATTTGTGCGCGTCGTGCGATGGCGCGTCTCGTCTGGCTCTGGAGGGTGACGACGCGCGCGGAGGGTGACGATGCGCGTCTTCCCATCCGACGCCGGCGTCGTCGAGCCCGGTGCGCTTGAGAAACGCCGAAACCTCGCCGAGTTTCGTCTCCACCTCCCCCGCCCAACGCGCGGTTTCGGTTTCGGGCCGGTCCCAGGAAACGCCCGGGTGCGCCGACGCGTCCGCGCCGAGACGCTCTTCGTACATGGAGGCGTACGAGCCCGCGCCCGCGGCGGCGCGGACGCGAACGCCCGCGGTGCCTTGCGGCGCCCGGGGAGGCGAGTTCCGGACGGCGCGATGCGACACCTCAACGCGAGACCCGAGGGGGCGGTCAACGACATCTGTCGGCCAACTCCCCGCGCCGTGCCCGTGGTCGCCGCCGTGCCCGTGGTCGACGACGCGCGGCTCCGCGGCGTATGTGGTGGACGTGTAGTGCGTGGCGTGGTCGAGAACCGCGAGACGTTTCCTCGCCGCCTCAGCCACGCGTCGCCTGTGGTCCGTGCCTGCCGCGGTGAAGTCCACGTTCCCGCGGCTCCAGGGGGTCGAAACGTCCGTCATCGGATCGTTCAGTCGCGGACCTCTACCTGGCCTTCGAGGTGAGACGCGCCGAGGTCGACGCGCGTCGCGTCCTAGCGCACGCGTGGGCTTCTCGAGTCGAGCGCGCTCGCGTCGATCGGCGTCCTGGCGAGCACGGAGCTCGGCGAAGTGATGATGACTCGCGCTCCGACCCCTACGGCTCCTGTGAAGTGTGAATGTGAACCGGAAACGGTTTTCCCGGATGCCCGGATTTCGCGAACGAAAATGACGAAATCACCGTCGTGCGAAGGGAACGTGTTTTGAACCGAGGCGACTTTCGTGCGCATCAGATCCTGGAGGGCCGTGCTCGGGCTCTCGCGGGCGACGCGGTGCCGGCACGCGCGACGCGCTGACGGAGGCGGTGGGGACTCGCCATGGACGACAGAGCCGCACGAGGCGGTGCTCGCGCCTCCGGGTCCGGTCGTGACGCATCGGACCAGGCAGAGCTTCACTTTTTGCTCCTCCATTACCTCCGGAGCCTGCCCACCGCCGACGCGGCGGACGCGTTCGAGCGCGAGGCCACCGCGCACGGCCTGCTGCCGCGCCGACCGGACCCGTTCGGGCACGAGCACGCGCAGACATACGAGGAGATGCGGGCGAAATACCCGCACGTGGCCCCGGACCACCTGGCGAGGCTCGTGGGCCTCGCCGCGTCCGAGACCCCCGCCGGTCGAGATCTCGCCGCCAGAGGTTTACGCACGCTCGTCGGCGCCGGGCCCGCGAGTCTCGTCCCCCGGCCCTCGGCCGCGGACGTTTCGTCGGGGCCGCGGCGGTTGGGAAGGGCGGTTTCCGACCCGGCGCCGACGTTCCGCGAGGCGGTGCGGCTGGCGCAGACCTTCAGCGCGGGCGGCGGCGCGGCGGCGGCGCGGCGCCGCGCGGCGCGGTGCCCGCCGTCGCTGCTCGGCTCGCGCGTGAACCCCCTGACCACCGTCAAGGGCCACCGCAAGGAGCTGTACTGCGTGATCTTCGACAAGACCGGGCGGTCCATCGTGACGGGCAGCGACGACACGCTGGTCAAGGTGTGGTGCGCGACCACGGGGACGCTGCGGCACGCCTGCCGCGGGCACACCGGCGAGATTTCCTTCCTCGACGTCAACGCCACGAACGAGCTGGTCGCGTCGGCGAGCTTCGACTACACCGTGCGCACGTGGTTCCTGGAGACCGGCCACCCCGCGGCTGTGCTGTTGGGGCACCAGAACATCGTTAGCGAGGTGCGCTTCTGTCCCACTGCGCCCAGGGTCGTGCTCTCGGCGTCCTGGGACCGCACGCTGCGGGTCTGGGACGCGTACTCGGACTCGGCGACTGCGCCGCCCACGGTGTTGAATCTGGCGCCGGAAGCCGGCGGAGGCGCGCCGCAGCACGGCGCCGGAGGCGCCGGCGGCGCGAGCGCCGCCGCCGCGGTCGCGCCCGTGGCTGCCGTCTCCGAAACCCCGGAGGAGCAGGCGGCCGCCGCCGCCGCCGCCGCCGCCGCCGCGCGCGCCGCGCAGGAGGCGGCGGCGGCGGCGGCGCTGAGCGGCGCGGCGCTCTCCGAGCCGGACGCGCCCGAGGGCGCCGTCATGTGCACCGCCTGGGACGCCTCGGGCACGCTGTTCGCGTGCGGCACGACCGCCTGCAAGACGCACGTGTGGTCGGTGAAGGAGGCGGCGCTGCGGTCCGAGGCGCCGGGCGCGCTGGCGCCGGCGGCGATCCGCGGCGCGCCGACTGCGGGCGGGCACCTCCACGACGTCACGTCGTGCGCGTTTTCGCGCTCGGGCGCCTTTCTGCTCACCGCGTCGCGCGACGGCCAGGCCAAGATCTGGGAGCGCGGCTCGCGGAAGAAAACGGTCGGAACGTTCGAAAAGCCGAAACAAAAAACAAAAACGTCTGGAGAACGTCTGAAGAACGTCTGGAGGCTGCGCAGCGTGCTGAGCACGCCCGCGGACGCGGAGGCGCTGCGTCGCCAGGCGCGCGCGCGCCGCGGGCCGGTGGTGTACGCCGTGGAGCAAGCCGTGTGGTCGCGCGACGACGCCTTGGTGGTGGCGGCGATGAGCGACTTCACGCTGCGCGCCTGGGACGCCGCGTCCGGCGCGTTGCTGCACACCATGCGCCTGCACACCAACAAGGTGCACGTGCTGCAGTGCCACCCGTTTGACCCGCGCGTGTGCGTGAGCGCGGGGCACGACGGCCGAGTGGCGGTGTGGGACGTGTCGCGCGGGCGGTGCGTGCGGCACTACGACGGCGGCGAGTTCGAGACGCTCGTTCTGGACGGCTCGTGGTCACCGTGCGGCTCGCGCATCGTGGTGAGCGACGAGAAGGGGCAGTGGTGCCTGTTCGGCACGGGGTGCGGAGGGAGCCTGAGCCGCGCGAAGCACGAGCAGTTCCTCGAGTGCGAATTCGTCCCGGAAGCGGAAATCGCCCGCGACGCCGCGACGGGGTTCCTGGCGCTCGCCGCCGACCCGGACACGCCTTTCCACGCGCAGTTCGGCCGCAACGGCCGGAATCGGCTGGTGGACTCGCTCGGGAACCCCTACGGCGAGCCGTACCAGAGCGCGTTCCGCGCGCGCAGGCTCATCGCCGCGAACGTGCCGTCCTCGGGCGTGCGCGTCGAGCCGCCCGCGCCGGTGAACGACCGCGCCGCCGAGGAGGCCACCGCGGCGGCGGCGGCGGCGGCCGCCGCCGCCGCCGACGCCGCCGCCGCCGCGAACCGCGTCACGTACCTGGAAGACGACGAGGCGCTCGAGGATGAGCCAGAGAACTCCGGCGAGGACGACGACGATGAGGTTGTGCTCGTCGAGAGCAGCGACGAGGACGGCTCGGAGAGCGACGACGAGGAAGAAGACCCGGAGGCGTCTGACTCGGATTTCGCGGCGCGGCGGCGGATCCGGCGGCGCCGCGACCCGAGCGCCTCCGGCTCGTCGGGCGACGCGCGGCGCGCCGCCGGCGCGGGGCGCGCCGAGCGCGCCAGCCGGCGCGAGATGGCGCGCGAGGATCGCGTCGCGCGACGCGCCGCGCGACGCGCGGCCGTGCGGCGCACGAACCGCCCGAGGCGCGCGACGCGCCGCCTGGTGGACGAGGACACCGAGACCGAGGAGGAGTACGAGGACGAGGACGAAGAGGACGAGGACGAGGACGAACGAGGAAGAATGGAAACAGACGACGAAGACGAACAGAACGAGACGCGCGCGAACGGCGATGGCGGAGGGCTCCGTGTTCGGTTCACCATGAAACGGTCGCGCGACGACGCCGATTTTCGCGATTCCGATGAGGCGGGCGGGTCCGGGCCGCGGCGCGCGCGGGTCCGGGCCGCGGACAACGCCGGAGGCTCTTCGAGCGCGCACCGGCGTAAACACACCGCGTACGCCTGGTTGCTCCGCGACCGCCCCAGCACACCCGGCGAGTCATACGTCCCGCAGCTAGGCGACGCGCTGGTGTACGTGCCGCTCGGCCACCACGCGTTCCTCGAGCGCCGCGCGAACAAAGCCGCGCAAAGGCCGTGGCTCGCCGTCGGCGCGCCCGGGTCGTGGCGCCACGCCGAGCCGGCGCGCGCGGCAGCAGTGCGCTACGCCATCTCGCGCGAGGACGAGGACGAGACCGTGGCGGTGCTCACGCTGCGGCTCGCGGACCCCGCGTCCGCCAACTTCGGCGCCGAGTTCGAGCTGGAGCTGCCGCGGCTCGAGGACGCCGACTTCCTCGTGCCCGCGCACAGGTTCCGCGCGGGCGCGGCGCGGGGGTGGCGCCCGGACGACCGATGCGCGGTATGCTGGCGGGACGCCGGCGCAGACGGTGCACTGGTAGACACGTGGTACCGCGGCGTCGTGGTGCGCGACGCGCGTAGTACGGCGGCCGCGACGACGAGTGACGAAAACGCGACGAGCGACCCGCAGTGGCGCGGTTCGCCCTGGAACGCACTCGCGGTGGAGTACTCCGACGTCGCCGACGAAGAGGACAAGATGCAGGACCACTCGTTTTGGGAGCTGTTTGACGATGACGCGCCGCGCGACGAGCGCATCGACCCCGATGCGCCTCGTCTGGACGACGCCACGAGCCGCAGGCTCGGGGACCGCGTGCGCCGCGCGCGGGCCAAGCCCCAGTACGACGTGTTCGTGGACGAGATCGAGGCGGATGCGTTTTTCCCGCAGCGGGACGGCAGCGACGCCAACTACTGCGCGCTCGTGCCGGTGCCGCTCAGCCTGGACCTGGTGGCGCGGCGTTTAAGAAATCGGTACTACCGCGCGCTCGGCGGGTTTCTGCACGACGTGCGGACGATCCGCGAGAACTGCGAGCTGTTCAACGGGCTTGACTCGGAGTACACCGAGGCGGCGGCGCGGCTGGAGCGCGAGCTCACCAACGGGTACGCGTGCGCCGACGCGGCGGCGCCGGTGGAGGGCGTCGCGTCGGCGGCGACGATGCCGCCGCCAGGCGTGGCGACGTCTCCGGGAAGGGGTCGGCGGAGGTGAAGCGCTCTACTATCTAAGATACGTAGGCAACACTAACTACCGACGGTTTCATCGTTTCTTGAAGCCATACTTTTTCCGCTCGTAGAAGAGGTCCGTCTTGGCGCTCCCCAGGTTGACAATCTTGGGGCACCCGTCCCTGTCCTTCTCCATCTGCGTGCACTCCTTGCAGTAGTACGCGTCCGCCACGCCGACCCCCCCGCAGATCACGCATCGCCCCTGGTTCGAGCCGTAGTTGCACTCGTCGCACACCCTGACCAGCGTCGCGGGGCGCACGAACGAGTCACAGTTCACGCACCGCCCGTCGCACCGCTCGCACAGCCGACCGATGGCGATGCCGGGGAGCTTTCTGCACATGATCAGATCGGGGTGGTGCTTCGACATGGCGCCCGTCGTCCGTCGTGGAAGCGATCGCAGAGAACGTCCACGCCGCAGTCCGTCGCCCCGATCGGAACCCCTGGCCAAGCCACACAGTGCGCGGAGGGTTATGCCCTCAAATTCTCCCTGGGATCAGAAAAACACTTTTTTCGTTGGCGCTCGCTTCGCCGCCTGCAGTTCTGAAAAGCCAAAAGCGCACATTGGAAAATATCTCCGATCGACGCTCACGCCCCACACCCTCGCGCGCGGCCTTCCGCACGTCGCGCCGAACGCACCATGTCGTCGACGAGCGCCATGCGTCGCATCGTCTCCGCTGTGTCGGGTCTGACGGCCCACGCGTCGACGACCGCCGCCCCGACCGCGACTTTCCTGCGCGGCCCCCGGCGATGGTACGCCTCGCCTTCGGGCGGAATCAAGGAGGCGCTCGCCGCGGCCATCCCCGCGCAGCAGGAGCGCCTGAAGAAGATCAAGCAGGCGCACGGCGACAAGTCCCTCGGCGAGGTCACCGTGAACATGGCGATGGGCGGCATGCGCGGCATCACCGGCATGGTCTGGGAGACCTCTCTGCTGGACGCGGAGGAGGGCATCCGGTTTCGTGGACACACCATCCCCGACCTGCAGAAACGGCTCCCTGCCGCCGTCGAAGGCGGCGAGCCCCTCCCCGAGGGCCTGCTGTGGCTCCTGCTCACCGGGGACGTCCCCACGAAGGCGCAGGTGGAGGGCCTGTCCGCGGAGCTCCGGTCGCGCGCGCACGTCCCGCAGCACGTCTTCGACGTGCTCGCTTCGCTCCCGAAGCACACGCACCCCATGACGCAGTTCTCGGTGGCCATCATGGCGCTGCAGACGGAGAGCAAGTTCGCAAAGGCGTACTCGGAGGGGGTGCACAAGACCAAGTACTGGGAGCCCGTCTTCGAGGACACGCTGGACTGCATCGCGAAGCTCCCCACCGTGGCGGCTGCCATCTACCGCAACACGTTCAAGGACGGTAAGCTGATTGCGCCGGACGACACCCTGGACTGGGCGGCGAACTTCGCCCGGCAGATGGGCTACGACGACGAGGGCACGAAGGAGCTGATGCGCCTGTACATGACCATCCACAGCGACCACGAGGGAGGCAACGTGTCCGCGCACGCGACGCATCTGGTGGGTTCGGCGCTCTCCGACCCGTACACCTCGCTCGCCGCGGGCATGAACGGGCTCGCCGGGCCGCTGCACGGCCTCGCCAACCAGGAGGTGCTCAAGTGGCTGAACGAAGTCGAGCGCGACATTGGGACGGATGTCTCCACGGAGCGCATGACGCAGTTTGTGTGGGACACGCTCAAGTCTGGGCGCGTCGTGCCCGGGTACGGCCACGCCGTGCTGCGCAAGACGGACCCGCGGTACGCGTGCCAGCGCGAGTTCGCGCTCAAGCACCTGCCCGACTACCCCAAGTTCAAGCTCGTCTCGAAGCTGTACGAGGTGGTGCCGGGCGTGCTCACCGAGACCGGGAAGGTGCGCAACCCGTGGCCCAACGTGGACGCGCACTCGGGCGTGCTCCTGCAGTACTACGGGATCACCGAGGAGAACTTTTACACCGTGATGTTCGGCGTCTCGCGCGCGATCGGCGTGCTCAGCCAGCTTACGCTGAGCCGCGCCATGGGCTTCGCCATCGAGCGGCCCAAGAGCGTCACCAGCGGCTGGCTCGAGGAGAAGTTCGGTAAGCCGTGATGCGCGCGCGCGGCGCGCGCGACGCTCCCGGTGTCTTAGAGACGAGGGAGCTCTTTTTAACGTATCTGATACACACACGCTGACACGTATACCACTTCAAGAATCACGCGAGTGCGTGTATATATACCCTACACTACGTTCACGATTTGGGTGTTGATAGCTATGTAGTTATCCACGCGCGCGCGGGAAGGCGTTTGGCGCGCGACGAAACGCTCGTCTCCCTGACGTCTCACTTCTCGGGCGTCCCGTCGGGGGTCCCGTTGGCGCTGTCCACGCGTCGCAACCCCACCTCCGCGAGGTCCGCGTCGGACTTGGTGCGGAACATCTGGAACACGTCCTTGTCCGCCGCCATGGCCTGCTGGATCTGCGCGTCCTTGTTCATGGCCTTCTTCACCGCGTCCGAGACCATCTCCACGTGCTGCGCCGACCCGCGCGGAGCCGACTTCGGGTCCGGGTGCTCGAGCAGATCCAGCTCGGAATACAGACGCATGGACACCTCATCCGCCTGCTGCATCTCCTTCTGGTTGCGCGCCCACTGCTGCTGCGCGTACTCGGGGTCGTCCTCCATCGCGCGGCTGACACAGGAGAGGTGAGCGGAAAGGAGAGTTAGGGCGGAGCCGGCGGGACGGGGGCGACGCTCGCGGCGTTTCGGCGTTTCGGGAAACGTCTCTCCGGATTTCGCACGACAGAAGCACCTCTCGGGTGAGTCACGTCGCACGCCCCGGAGCCGTTCTCGTCGTTTCCTCCGCTTCGGGTCGCGGTCGGTGGTTACCCCGGGGGTTCGCGCGCGGGGATGGGGTGGAACACGCACCTCTTCTCGAACGCGTCCGCCCAGTGCGGAGCCTCCTTCTTGGCGTCCTTCCTGCTCGTCGAGAGGGGTGCGCGGGGTGGGCGGTCAGTGGCTCGAAGGGGGAACGCCCGGAAAATGGCCAGCGTGTAGGAAAAAGCGGCGAAAGCGTCCGGGGGGGGACGCACCTGGGGCCGCAGAGGCCGGCTTCTGGAGCGCAAGCGGAGAAAAGGGACATGCTGGCGATGTCCGTCAAACTGGCCGGAAGGGGAGCGCGAGTTCCCGTGCGGCGTGTCTCTCGCGCGAGGGCGAATGCGAGAATGCGCGTGGGTTGGGTCACCCGAGCGATATTTTCCGGTCGAATCGGTTTTCGGCTTTTCAGCATTTCGCTTTTCCACCTCTCGCGCGTGTTTTTCGAACGCTCCCACACTCTTCCGCGCGCGTGGCGGCAGGCATGGCGGCCCCCGCCCCCCCCGCGTATGGCGAGTCCGACGAGGGCGACTTCGAGATCCACATGGACAAGATAGGTCGGGAGCTGCAGTGTCGGATATGCATGGCCGCGTACGACGACGCGATGGTCACGCGGTGCGATCATTACTTTTGCGCGACGTGCATCACGTCCAGCATCCGGCACAAGAAGCAGTGTCCCCTGTGTAAAGCCCCGGTCACGAGGCGCGAGCTCCGCGTGGACGAGCGCATGCGCGCGCTAGTCAACACCTACCGCAGCGTGCTGGCGTCTCACAGGATGAAGAACGCGTACTGCTCGCAGCTCCCCGCGTCGGCGCGCGCGCGGTCGCGGCGGGAAACGGCGTCGCCGGAAAACGGGCGGCGCCCGGTTTCCGCGCGCGACGCCGCGGCTATGCCTCCGCCGCCGCCGCGGTGCGCCGACGAGCCGTCTCCGTCTGGGGAAGGGAGGGGAAAGAAAAGGCGCTCCGACGTCGCCGCGGAGACGCCGGTGAAGGATCACAAAAAGGAACGCGAAAAGGAACGCGAAAAGGAACGCGACGGCGACGCGAAAAGCGGCTCGGCGCGGCGGACGTCGACCCGCGCGCGCGCTTCCGGGACTGGCGACGAAGCGAGGAGGCGGAAACGCCGAGATACGGGATGAGTCGTTTCACGTAGCGCGCGAGGCTGTGTCATCGTGTATACGCCGTACGGAGCAGGATGTCATCGAGACGCCGACGCGCATCGCGCTCGAAAACGAACGTCTCGGCGAAGACGGATCGTCACTCGTGTTTTGATATGTGCCGTGTCAGTGTCGCGAGCGCGGGCGCTCGTTTTCGTCGCGCGTCCGTGCCACGGGTGCGGTGCGTCAGATCGAGCCGCGCGTCAGGCGTGCCCGCGCGCGGGCATCCGCCGCGATGCGGGTCTCGCGGCTCCTCGTGCTGGTCCTGGCGTCCCTCGCGGCGCTCCCGCCCGCGCGGAGCGCCTCGTCCTCGGGCAGAGACGGCAACACGGACGAGCGTCTGATCGGTTGGCTCGGCGAGGTGGAGCGCCCGGCCGCGGAGTTCTCCGGCGAGGCCGCGCTCGTGGACACGGACGGCGACGGCGAGCCGGAGACGAGCAAACAGTGGATCGAGCAGATCGCCACCGCGCCTCGCGCGTACGTGTGGCACGGGTTCATGTCCCCGGAGGAGTGCGACCACGTCATCGCAGCCGCGGAGCCCCTGATGGAGCGCAGCGGCGTGGTGGACTCGAAAACCGGCGCGCCCACGGTGGACCCGATCCGAACCTCTTACGGCGCGTTTCTGCCCATCGCGCACGACGAGGTGGTGGCGCGCATAGAGACGCGCGCGGCGGAGTGGGCGATGGTCCCGGTGACGCACCAGGAGCAGCTGCACGTGCTCCGGTACGCGGAGGGGCAGCAGTACAAGGACCACCACGACGCCTTCGACGCGAGTGTGCAGGAGAAGATCGCCTTCGACAACGGGCGCCAGCGCTTGGCGACCGTCCTGATGTACCTCTCGGACGTGGACGAGGGCGGCGAGACGGTGTTCCCACACCCGAGCGCCGCGTGGAGCGGCACCGCGGACATGACCGGGGGCGAAGACGGAGGGTGGTCGTCGTGCGCGTCGCGCGGGCCCGCGGTGAAACCGAAAAAAGGCGACGCGCTCCTGTTCTACGACCTGACCCTGAAGGGCGACTTGGACGACGCCGCGACGCACGCGGGGTGCCCCGTGATCCGGGGCGTGAAGTGGACCGCCACCAAGTGGATGCACGAGCGGCCGTACGATAACCCCAAGGTTCGCGCCGCCGCCTGCGCGGACGACCCGGAGAGTGAAGCGCGGTGCCCCGGCTGGGCCGCCGCCGGCGAGTGCGACGCCAACCCCGAGTTCATGGTCGGGACGATGACGCAGCCCGGCGGGTGCGTGTCCAGCTGCTGTGGCGGCCCCGGCGCGTTGGAAAGGAAGTGGCTGGACCTCGCGACCGCGAAGCCGGCGCAACGCGCGATGTGCGAGCTGTGCGCGAAGGGTCCCGACGAGTGACAATCTGCGTTTTTTTTGTTTTCGGTTTTCGGGCTAGAACTCATGTACCTG
>Ga0206682_10001567_pt1 | contig 22333 bp, 15 predicted proteins | sample M240m12015metaG_FD_155444 | JGI IMG/M metagenome (GOLD analysis project Ga0206682, IMG submission 155444) | Ammonia-oxidizing marine archaeal communities from Monterey Bay, California, United States - M2 40m 12015 | ecosystem: Environmental > Aquatic > Marine > Intertidal zone | place: USA...
TCCCAGCAGTCAGTATATGACGACATCCAAGGCAGTGCTATAATTAACGCTTGGGTCAGTTGGGGAAAGACATTTACAGCTTTAGCTATCGCAAATAAGCTAAAACAGAAAACACTTATAGTTACTCATACTGTAGCGCTACGGTCGCAGTGGGAAAAAGAGTGTAAGAAAGTCTTCGGGGTCTCGGCGGGTGTGATAGGTTCGGGTAGATTTGAAATCGATGAGGATATTGTCATTGGCAACGTGCAAACTTTGTACCGAAATCAAGAGAAAATTGCAAAAGAGTTCGGTACTATTATATTGGATGAAATGCACCATGTAAGCAGTCCAACTTTTACACGCATTATCGACTCAAACAGGGCTCGTCATAAAATCGGTCTGACAGGGACAATGCAACGTAAGGATGGAAGACATGTTGTATTTCGAGACTACTTTTCAAATACAGTATATAAACCACCTAAAGAAAACTATTTGACACCACGCGTTGAAGTAGTACAAAGTGGTATTCGTTTCATGGATGGAGCGAACATTGCGTGGGCAACTCGAATCAACGAATTAGCGTATGATTGGGAGTACCAAAACATATGTGCAGTACTAGCTGCAGGTTATGCTGCTAAAGGACATAAAGTTCTAGTAGTAAGTGACAGAGTTGACTTTCTTAAAAGAAGTTCAGCACTAGTAGGAGATAACGCAATATGCGTTACAGGAGACGTTCCTCACGAAGAGAGAGGAGACATGATAAAAGAAATATTCACTACAAAAGATATACTCTTTGGAACACAAAGTATATTTTCAGAAGGTATTTCAGTAGATTGTCTTAGCTGTCTAATATTAGGAACACCTATTAACAACGAGCCTCTACTAACACAATTAATTGGTAGAGTAATAAGACTATACGAAGGCAAACCTCAACCTGTAATCGTAGATATCCACTTAGAAGGTCGCACAGCTAGAAAACAGGCAGGTGCGAGAATGGGTTACTACATGAAACAAGGGTACGAAGTTGCCTACTTATAGGACTGAAAAATGTTTCTTGACATGAGGTTAAATTTTTGATATAATGTTATTCTATAATTGGAAAAAGATAAAAAAAGAAAGCAATGGAAGCGTCAATGATATTTTGACAATCCTGCACATCTTGACATACAAACTACCTCCAGTCAATAGACACGATAGAATATTCAAGTTCTGGCAAAAGAGTTTTCATGGACATAGTTTCCTTGTTAACCCTGAGTCATTGTTTATTCAAAGAAGGAGATACTCGGATAGCGAGATTGCTCAGTACGCAGGTATCGCGTCACTACGCAACTATTTTGAGTATCAAAAAACCAAAGATACCACTCTAGACCTTCTGTACTTTACAGGTGAGAAGGACATAATAGAAAGCAATAGATTACTTTGGATTGAAGGGGATAGAATTCACTTTAAATTTGAAGAAATCACTAAAGGAGAAATGAAATGGCAATAAGTTTTAATCAAGCCAAGGGCGAAGCCCAAAAGAACAAAATCGATAGCTACCAATATGTAGAAGGCGATAATAAAATAAGAATGGTCGGTGACATGTTACCAAGATATGTATACTGGCTAAAAGGTGAAAACGGTAAGAATTTACCTTTCGAGTGTTTGTCATTCGACAGAAACACCGAAGCATTTACTAATGTTGAAAAAGACTGGGTAAGAGAATACCACCCTGAACTTAAGTGTGGTTGGTCTTATGCAATACAGTGTATTCACGATGGTAAAGTCAAAGTCTTAAATCTTAAGAAAAAACTACTAGAACAAGTAATGGTAGCCGCGGAAGACCTCGGAGACCCAACTGACCCTGAAACTGGGTGGGATGTATGCTTCAAAAGAGTTAAAACAGGACCGATGGCTTACAATGTTGAGTATCAATTACAAGCATTAAAATGCAAACCAAGAGCTTTAACTGAAGATGAACAATCTCTAGTTTCAGATCTTAAATCTATGGATGAAATCTTAACAAGACCAACTCCAGACGCTCAGAAAGAGCTTCTTGATAGGTTAAGAGAAGGTGCAGATAATTCAACTCCTGATGAATCAATCAGTGACGAATTTGACATCAAGTAAGGAGAATCATGATTACAGTAGGAGACAAGTTCCCTGCCTTTACTTTGCAGGGTGTTGACAAAGACAATAACTTTGTTCAAGTATCAGTTACAGAACAGTACGAGCCTTTGAAAAAGGAGTATACAGTTGTATATTTTTATCCAAAGGACTTTACTTTCATATGCCCAACAGAAATAGCGGGAATGGATATGCTAGTAGAAGACGCTAATGTAATAGGTATTAGTGGAGACAATGAATTTTGTAAGTTAGCTTGGAAACAAGATAACAAAATCATTGGCAACATACAACATTCCTTAGCAGCAGACTGCGGCTTAGGACTTTCACACGAACTAGGAATAGTTAACGAAGAGGAAGGAGTATGTTATAGAGCTACCTACATCATTGATAGAAATGATATAGTTCAACATGTAAGTGTTAACGCACTTGACACTGGTAGAAACGCTAGTGAGGTTCTTAGAACTTTACAAGCAATAAAAGCTGGTGGTTTAACAGGGTGTGAATGGACACCTGGGGACGACTTTGTAGGATGATTCTATTTACCGCAGACTGGCATATTAAGCTAGGACAGAAGAATGTACCAGTAGCATGGGCTTGCTCTCGCTACAAGATGTTCTTTGAACAAATTCAAGAAATTGAAAAATGCAATAAAATTGACTTACATATCATTGGCGGGGACTTGTTTGACCGAGTCCCCTCAATGGATGAGCTGAGTCTTTATTTTGATTTTGTAAAAGGAGTTACAAAACGAACAATTATCTATGACGGAAATCATGAAGCTACTCGTAAAAATAAAACTTTTTTTACAAACTTAAAGAAAGCAACTACAAGTATTAATCCTCTTGTAGAAGTTATAGATGAAACTTACTATGAAGAGGATTGGGCAATACTACCCTATGCCGACCTACATAGAAAAAAGAGTATCGAAAGTATAGATACTGAAGTACTATTTACCCATGTTCGTGGAGAGATACCTCCCCATGTACAGCCGGAAGTAGACTTAGAAAGATTTGATAAGTATAAGTATGTATTCTCAGGTGATTTACATTCGCATGAAAATACTCAAAGAAATATCATATATCCTGGTAGCCCAATGACTACTTCATTTCACAGAAATATAGTCAAGACAGGTTATCTATTAATTGATGACACATGGGAATGGACATGGCATCAATTTGACCTTCCTCAGCTACTAAGAAAAACAGTAGTGAGTGAAGATGAAATGGTACAAACAGACTTTCACCATACTATCTATGAGATAGAAGGTGATGTATCAGACTTAAGTAATATCAAAAACAGTGAGTTACTTGATAAGAAAGTTATAAAAAGAAAAACAGAAGCAACACTAGTATTAGATAAAGAGATGTCAATGGAAGAAGAGCTTAATGAGTATTTAAGTTATATACTAGAGTTAAATGAGGACAAAGTTAAAAATATTTTAGGAGTGTTTAGTGATTACGCTAAAGAAGTTGCAGTGGAGTAATTGTTTCAGTTATGGGGCAGACAATGAGTTAGATTTAACCGAAAGTATAGTAACACAATTAGTTGGTACTAACGGTACAGGTAAATCCTCTATACCTCTCATATTAGAGGAAGTTCTTTTCAATAAAAACTCGAAAGGAATTAAAAAAGCAGACATACCAAATCGTGAAGTCAATAATGGCTATGATATATCTTTGTCTCTAAATGTAGTAGATGATGAGTATAAAATAGATGTAGTTCGTAGAGGTAATATAAAAGTAAAACTCTATAAGAATGGAGAGGACATATCAAGCCATACAGCTACTAATACATATAAGACTCTAGAAGAAGTTATGGGAATTGACCATAAAACTTTTAGTCAAATTGTATATCAAAATACCAATGCATCTTTACAGTTTCTTACTGCTACAGACACAAATAGAAAAAGATTTTTGATAGACTTATTGCAGTTAAATAATTACGTAGAATATTTTGAAGTATTTAAAGATTTAGCAAGAGCCTCTGGAACAGAAGCTACTCGACTGCAAGGTAAAATTGACACAATAAATAAATGGTTGTTAGATAATAAAATGGAAGATACATCACTATTATCGAAGATCGATCTACCATTTGTGTCGGAAGAAGATGATAAAACTTTACGTTCTCTTATGATAGAATATGAAAATATCTCTGAAATAAATAAAAAAATTAACAAAAATAATTTTACAAAGGAACAACTAAGTGAAATTGATGTTACCGCTTATAAAGAACAATTAGAGGAGTATACTACAGATTTTGATGTAGCTCCGCTAAGTAAAAATATTACATTGGCAAAGTATAAAACTAATGAACACTCAGAGTCTTTAAAAGAGTATAAAACTATGAAAGGCGAGTGTCCAACCTGTCATCAAGATATAGATGAAGAGTTTGTACAAAAACAAATAGAGTATCACTCTGAAAAAGCTGCACACTACGATAAGCAGATAGTAGAATTAACAGAAGAAAAAACAGAAGCAAACAGAGTAAATACAATTAGAATAGTTGCAAAAAGAAAAGTAGAGGAGTGGGAAGATTTATTTAGAGATATAGACAACTCACTTCCTGGAGACATACTAGATGCAGAGCAACTAAAAAGCGACATTATAGACTTAAAAACAAAGATAAAAGATAGTCGTGATGCTTGGGAAGATGTAGCAGCAGAGAATGAGAGAATAGAGAGACATAATACTCGTATATCAATTATAGAAGAACAACAACAAGATTTTGAAGACCAATTAACTTCTCTAACAGAAGAGATATCAAAAGTAGAAGAGAAACTTGGACATATAGAAATATTGAAAAAAGCATTTAGCACTAATGGACTACTTGCTTATAAAATAGAAAATTTAGTGAAAGACTTAGAAGAACTTACAAATGAATATCTAGCAGAACTATCAGATGGTAGATTCAGTTTAGAGTTTGTAGTACTCAATGATAAACTAAATGTAGAAATAGACGACAACGGTAAACCAGTAGATATCTTAGCTCTGAGTGCAGGAGAACTTGCAAGAGTTAATACTTCTACTCTACTAGCAATTAGAAAACTAATGAGTAGTATATCAAAGTCACGAATAAACGCCCTATTCTTAGACGAAGTAACAAATGTGTTAGATGAGTTAGGGAAAGAAAAACTAGTAGAAATATTACTAAGAGAGGAAAATTTGAATACTTACATAGTATCACATGGTTGGACGCACCCACTGTTGTCCAAGATAGAAGTAATAAAAGAAGATAAGGTTAGTCATTTAGATGGTTAATCCGAGACAAAAAGGTAATCGAGGAGAGCAACAAGTTATAGCTATTCTCGATAGAGTAACCCAAGAAAAATGGGAACAAACTCCAGGATCTGGTAGTGGAAAGATTAAAGGAGATTTAAGAGTACATGGGAAACATAACATTTTCTGTGTAGAGGTTAAGTTCTACAAGAATGTAGGGTTTGATGCAAAGATATTCACACAAAAGAGTAATAACTTCTTTAAGTGGTGGAGTAAGATTTGTAAACAAGCTCAACAAATGAAACAAGAACCGCTTCTCGTCTTTCGCGAGAATCATGGTAAGTTCTTTGTAGCAACTGTAAGACAACCTAAAAATACATTAAGATATATGCATATTGCCTGGCTAGGTGCATACGTTCTTATATTAGAAGACTGGCTAGATAAAGAGGAGATAAAATTTACAAATGGCGATTTCGTTCTCGAGCCTTGGGGACCCAGCTCCGATTGGGAACTTGCTGATAGTTGATGGTCTTAACATTGCATTTAGGTGGAAACATCAAGGTGTATTAGACTTCAAATATGACTATGCTAGAACTATAGAAAGTTTAGCAAAATCATATAATGCAGGTACAATCATTATTACTGCTGATGGCGGTAGTAGTTACAGGAAAGCTATATTACCCGAATACAAGGCAAACCGTAAAGAAAAATATGCAGAGCAAACTCCTCAAGAAGAGAAGGAATTTGCAATGTTCATGGCAGAGTTTAGTAATACACTTACTTTGCTAAAAGAAAAACATACAGTACTACAATTCAAGGGAGTTGAGGCTGATGATATAGCAGCATACATAAGTATGAATTTAGATAAGTTTAATTTTGATGAGTGTTGGATGATTTCATCTGACCGAGATTGGGATTTACTTATAAACGACAAAGTCTCAAGATTTAGTACCGTTACTAGAAAAGAAACAACAGTACATAATTGGGACGAACACTATGACTTTGAAATCGAAGATTATATTACATTCAAATGTCTAACTGGCGATAAAGGGGATAATGTTCCAGGAATACCTGGAGTTGGCCCAAAACGCGCAGTACAATTAATGGAACAGTATGGTACAGTATTTGATATATACGACTCTTGTCCTATAGAAGGCAAATATAAATACATACAATCACTAAACGAAAATGCAGAGCAACTTCTGATGAATGTAGAGTTAATGGACTTAGTTACTTACTCAGAAGAAGCAATTGGCAAAGATAATATCCAAGTTATAAACGAGGAAATAATTAAAAGGCGAGAAGATGGTTAAAATAGATTATAGTAAAGACAGTATGCTTACTGAATTTAGTAAGAAAACTCTACAGGATAGATACCTAGTAGGGGATGAAAAGAGTCCTCAGGAAGCATTTGCACGAGCTGCAGAAGCTTTTGCTGACGACGAAGCACATGCACAGCGCATATATGACTATGCCAGTAATCTCTGGTTTATGTTTGCTACACCTGTGTTATCCAATGGTGGAACAAAGAGAGGATTACCTATCAGTTGTTTTCTAAATTATGTAGATGACAGCAGAGAAGGTATAACAGGGCATTACACTGAGAACGCATATCTATCATCAATGGGTGGTGGAATCGGCGGCGGGTGGAGCGATGTTAGGTCACAAGGGACAAAGACGTCGAAAGGCTCAGAGTCCACTGGTGTTATTCCATTTATGAAAGTAGTAGATGCGGAAATGCTTGCATTTTCACAAGGCGTAACTCGTAGGGGAAGTTATGCATCTTATCTGCACATGTCTCACCCCGAAATAGAGGAGTTTCTAGACGTTCGTAAGCCTACAGGTGGAGATGTCAATAGAAAGTGTATCAATCTACATCATGGAGTAGTAATTCCTGATAAATTTATGGAGATTATACATAGAGCTGCTCACGAAGATAACTTCAACGACGACTGGGAGTTGAGAGACCCTCATAGCGGAGAAGTTAAAAAAGTAATAAGTGCAAGAACACTTTGGGTAAAGTTACTACAGAATCGTATGGAATCGGGAGAACCATACTTAATGTTTGAAGATGCCGTACAGGCAGACTTACCTGAGTTTCAACAAAGAAAAGGACTAAAAGTAAATCACTCTAATCTTTGTTCTGAGATTACTCTTGCCACTAATGAAGAGAGAACAGCAGTATGTTGTCTATCAAGTGTAAATCTGGAGTATTATGACGACTGGAAAAAACATCCAGCGTTCATACCAGATCTAGTACGCTTTCTAGATAATGTATTGACTTACTTTATTGCAAATGCACCCACAGAATTAGAAAGAGCTCGATACAGTGCTGAAAGAGAGAGAAGTATTGGTCTTGGTGCTATGGGATTTCATGCGTATTTGCAGAAAGCTGGTATAGCTTTTGAAGGTGCAATGGCAACTGCCGCGAACCTGGAGATATTTAAACATATAAAGTCCCAGGCTCAAACAGAAACAGAAAGACTTGCAGTAGAAAAAGGTGCGTGTCCTGATGATGATTCATGTTCAGTTAGAAATGCTCATCTTCTCGCAATAGCGCCAAATGCTTCAAGTAGTATTATTTGTGGAAACACAAGTCCAAGCATTGAACCTTATAGGGCAAATGCTTTTACACAAAAAACCAAGTCGGGTTCTTATTTAATGAAAAATAAGTTTTTAGAAGATGTACTAGAAAAGTATAATCAGAATACTGATGCAACTTGGACAAGTATAATTACAAATAAAGGAAGCTGTCAGCATTTAGAGTTCTTGACCGAAGACGAGAGAGAAGTATTTAAAACGGCAGTAGAAATAAATCAGGCATGGGTAGTAGAACACGCAAGTATGAGACAGCAGTATATCTGTCAGTCCCAAAGTGTCAATCTATTCTTTCCACCTGATGTAAACAAAGCGGATTTGCATAACATTCATATGTTAGCTTGGGCTAAAAATATGAAGACTCTTTACTATTTACGAAGTGAAGCGATTAGTCGTGCAGATAATGTATCAAATAAAGTAAAAAGAGAGATAATCTTTGAGCAATCAGATTGTCTAAACTGTGAGGGATAAATGAATTTACTAGAAGAAAGAGACTATTATAAGCCTTTTAATTATCCGTGGGCATTTGAGTTTTATAAAAGACAACAACAAATGCATTGGCTTCCTGATGAAGTACCATTACAAGATGATATAAAGGACTATAAAGAAAAACTTACACCAGCAAATAGAGCATTGGTAGATAATATCTTCCGATTCTTTACACAGGCTGATGTAGATGTATGTTGTGGATATGCAAAGCATTATCTTCCAACATTCAAACAACCAGAAATAAGAATGATGCTTGTTAGTTATGCTGCGATGGAAGCAGTACACCAAGAGGCTTATTCTTTATTATTGGAAACACTTGGAAAGTCGGAAGATGAGTACAAAGCGTTTACAGAGATACAAGCAATGGCGGAGAAACACGAGTACTTAACTGATTTTAATATGAGAGATAAGTATGAGATGGCTAAAACAATGGCTGTCTATAGTGGTTTTACAGAAGGAGTGCAACTATTTAGTAGTTTTGCTATTCTGTTGAACTTTCCACGTCATAACTTAATGAAGGGCATGGGGCAGATTGTCACATGGTCTATAAGAGACGAAACTCTACATGTAGAGGGAATGTCTAAACTATTTCGTACATTTATACAAGAAAATCCTGAGATATGGAATGACAAGTTAAAGTATGAAGTATATTGTGCAGCAGAAAGAGTAGTGGAACTAGAAGATAGATTCATTGACGTCTGCTTTGAGAATGCAGAGATAGAGGGTCTCACAGCAACCGAAGTAAAAGAGTACATTCGTTACATTGCTGATAGAAGATTACTAGGATTAGGTATGAAAGCAATTTTTCATAGTACTGATAATCCTTTGCCTTGGTTAGACCAGCAAATCAATGCCGTTGAGCATACCAACTTTTTTGAAAACCGTGCTACTGAGTATGCTAAGGCTAGTACACAAGGAAATTGGCAAGATATTTTTAAATAAAGGAGAAAATTATGTCGACAGAAGTAACCAACGAAGAGCCAGTATTGGTTCTCGATGATAAAAAATATGTGATTTCAGATTTAAGTGATACAGCAAAATACATTGTTCAGTCACTAAATAATTTACAGCAGAAGATCGCAGTAAATAAAATGGAACACGATCAACATCTTATTGCTCAAGAAGGCTTAACAGCTAGATTGAAGGAAGAAGTTGAAAAAGACCCTGACGAAGTTTCGGAAGAGTCTTAAAACGAAAAACCCGCTTTACGCGGGTTTTTTATTAAGTCCAAGAAAGGGCTTCTGCATTTGCTTCTTCAATGGTATCATAAAAAAGAAGTATAGGTTCTTTATCTGTTTCCATTTTCTCAAGCATTATTTGTCCATCTGCTCCAGTTTTCGCTTTTACTTCGTCAGACATTCCTTCCATTAAATCCGTTATTCTTGTTGTTTTCATATTTCTCCTTAACTATTTACTACTAGTTTACATCTACTTGCCTTAGGGTGACCTTCACCACCACCACATGCAAATTTAAATTTCATCATTGGATGAACTTGACCATCGAGTGCTATTGTAACTACTACATGCTGTCCACTATAACTAGGAGTTATACTTGCCATCACTGTGTCTCCTTCTTCTGAGTTATGTGTAGGACCTCCATTATTATTATAACCACCAGCTCTACCTATATAGAACCCATCTGTACTCGCAATTTTTACTTCAAAATACCAAGATTTCCAACTTGTTGCTTCGTATGTAAATACAACAGTATCGCCACCAGTAAAAGTACCTACAAATTGATGCATAAATTCTAATTCTCCACTTTCTCCTACAGTGAAATGAGGAGTATGAGTACCTAAACCTATATTAGCAACTCTGCTCTCTAGCATTGTGCTTCCTCTAACGTGTAGTACTGCTTCTGGATCCGTAGTATTACTTTCAGCTTCTCCTACATATACTTTGCCATGTAATCCAGTAACATTATCTCCTCTTATTCTGATTTTACCTTCTTCAGTAAAACTAGTCTGTCCACTTGTATTTAATTGTAAATCTGCATAATCATTTCCTGAACCTCTTACTGCAATACCAAAGCCTACAACATTATCTCTTGTAATGGCTAATCCCGGGTCTCCACCATCCGTAGACCTAAGAAACATATCATAACTATCAGAAGTTCCTGCAGTTGTTTGTGTTATAACTCCTGTAGAAGACATAGCTAATCTAGGTGCTCCAGTGCACTCCCAAGTATATCCTGAAGAAGCAGCATTGAATTCTAATGAACCCGAATTACCACGAATCCAGTTATTGGTATTATTTACAGCGAAATCATCCCCAGTACTTCCTAATACTATTCTGTTTTGGCTCGCAGATTGAAGATGTAAGTTTCCTGAAGCACTCAAGTAAAATGGAACCGAAGACCCTTGTCTAACTCTAAAAGTAGAAGTAGAAGACAAATCTAAAGAGAACTGGTTCGTGGAATTTCCAAAAACACCTCCACCACTATCATTTCTTATCTGTAATATATCTGAAGAAGTTGCCCCGTCAAAAACGCCTCTACCTTCAACATGTAGTTTTTGCTCAGGGTTAACTGTTCCGATACCAAAGTTTCCATTTTCAATAAGAGTAACTTGAGCAGTTTCTGTGCTTGTTGAATTATTTCTAGTTATTAATTTTCCGCCTGAATAACTAAATTGAACAAACTTATTGTCATCTGAATCGGTTAGCCGTAATTGTGAATTAGCTTTACGAATATCTAGTATATCGTTTGGACTAGTCGTTCCAATTCCAACATTGCCTGATGAGTCTATTACAAATGGATAACTAAGGGTAGCAGCAGCTCCTGCAGAGCCACTAGCTGCCCTAGCGAAATAAAACTCTCCGTTCTTTTGTTGGATAAAAGACGCTTCATTTGTAGTTATGTATTTCCACCCAGAGTTATTATAGATATTACTACCAAAGAATGTTGACCCATCACCAGTAGCACTTGCATGACTAAAGATACTACCAACAGAACCTATTTGTAAAGCTCTATATGTTGACGAATGAGCAGAAGGAGTGATGCCAATTCCAACATTGCCTGTTTTTTCTAAAGTTAATATATCAGTTAAATTAGATACACTACCACCAGATGAATGTATATTAAAATCATCTCCTGTAGCATTAAAACTTCTAAATTGTAAACTATTATCGCTAGGATTATTAATAATACCAAAACCTTCGTTTTCATTTCTTAAAAGTATACTTGAAGAATGGCCTCCTGAATCTTTTCCTACTAAATCAAGAGCTGACTCTTCTCCATATACTCTTATACCTTCCCCTGTTGCATAAAGATAATCATATACTGATGGGTAATTAGTTGTTGTACCTGTTACATCTAACCTAGCTACTGGATTAGTAATTCCAATTCCAACGTTGCCTCCAGGTATTATTGTCATTCTTTGTAATGATAAAGTTCCTTCTGTATTAGAACTCCAAAATTGTAGTGTATTATCTGAATGGTCGTGTCTAATTCGACTAATACTACCATAATCAGGGTCACCTAAATATATTCCACTTAACCCTTGATTACCAGAAATAATTCTTATTATTGCATCATCTGTAGTATTTGTTGAATTATCCAAATGTAATAATTGATTAGGATTATCAGTACCAATTCCAACATTGCCACCACCTTCATTTAAAACTAAATTACCTGTACCAGTAGCACCTGAACTAAGGTATATATTTGTTCCATTTGACCACAGTCTTCCTGATTTAGCATTGCCACTATCTACAACACCAATACCACCTGCATTAGTGTCAGTTGATTGTGTTACTGTAAATAACCCATAATTAGTACTACCACCAACATGAACATTACCTGCTGAATTTATCTGCATTCGAATCGCAGAGGAAAGAGTATCAGCATTAGCAAATCTAAACGAACTTGATGTTCTATCATACCCTGCCGACATTTCATTAGTGGCACCAGAATAATTAATGTACGCTTGTGCGCTATCAGCACTAATTATTGATATTTTAGAAGTGCCTCCAGTTGACGTGAATTGGTTATGTAATGCTCCTGATTTAGACATTGTTATAGGGCCAGACATTGTTCCGCCAGCTTTCGGGAGTGCCGCACCAGCTGTAGTAGTAGTAGAAGTCAATATTGCGTCTCGTGCTGCAATGTCAATGCCATCAACAGTGCCACTTACTCCAATATTACCTGTTACATTTATACCTTTATTAAAATCAAATTCATCATTGCTTTCATCCCATAAGAGACTTGCTCCAGAACCATCTACAACAATACCTGAACCACCAGAACTTGCTTCGTTTTGTCCTGCTCCTAGTGTGATAGTTTTATCTGCAACATCTAAATCTGTTACTGAAACAGTATTTAAGTCGCCAGTAACATTTATATTTCCAGTAATATTTATATCTGCAAAAGTTGGAGAAGCTGTAGTTGCTACGCTCTGTCCTATGCTGATTGCTCCACTAGAATAAGTTACACCTGTACCCGCACTTAAATGTGCTCGTACTTCTGCAGCACTTGGTCCAGTGTATGTTATAACTCCATTGCTATATGCTAATGAGCCGTCTCCTCCACTGTCTGTAACACTAATATGTGCTCGTACTTCTGCAGCGCTTGGCCCAGTGTATGTTATAGCTCCAGTACTATTATTATAAGCTAAAGATCCATCTCCTCCAGAGTCAGTTACACTTAGAGAAGTTCTTGCTCTCGCAGTAGTAAAGTAAAGATTTGAAGAACCCTCAGATACATTGTCTGTATCAATAGATGATAGATGTGCTGAAGATATAGCTCCCGATGATATATGCGCACTTACTATTGCGTTATCTGCTATTAATCCTGATTTGATTTTAGTTGTCATTGTTTATCCTTCTAGTGTTTCTATTCTTGCTGTTAGGCTTTCTATTAATGTTTGTTGTTCTTGAACTGCTTTTATTAAGTAAGGCGTTAGTTTTCCATAATCAACTGCCCAAGGGTCTTTTGCAGCATCTTCTGAACCTTCTCTTACTACATCAGGTATTATCTCGTTAAGTTCTTGTGCAATTAAACCAGTAGTAGTTACATCTTTACCTATATAATTAAAGTCTCTTACTTGTATTTGTTTTATTTTTTCTAATTTATTTGAAGTAGTTACAATATTTTCTTTTAACCTTTCGTCTGATGTAGTGTTAAAACTTACAGAACCTGTGCCTGAACCTGAAATAGTACCCTGCAAGCCATCTCTATCTGTAAATTTAACGTAGTAAGCAGTAAAAGCTGTATCATTTTTAAAACTAATTTCCTGAATAACAGAATTTGCATTTACAGTAGCATCATGGTCTGCAAAAGCAACTACAGGATTATTTGGGCCACCATCTGCTGATACACCAAAAGCATTAACGTCTCCTATTATACCAACAGCTCTAGACTGGGTTCCTACTAAAACTATGCCTGAAGAATCAATACGCATGCGTTCTGAACCTGTTGTGTCAAAACGTAAATAATCTTGTGCATTATTAAAGGTTATTTCTTCTCCTGCACCATTACCTATAGTATTTGAAAGGTAGATGTCTCTAAATTTCCAACTACTTTGTCCTATATCTACAGAATCAGCCGATAAAGAACCAGTATTATCAACTGGAGCTATTCCACCTGAAGTAAAACGAAAACCTGAATGACCTGATGTACTACTGTAAATTGTTAAATCGCCAACACTAGCACCAATACTTCCAACTTCTGAACCATTTTTTCTAAATGAAACAATACTACCATCTGATGTTGTTCTGTTTAATATTGCAGATGGGTTGCCACTAGCAGCAGCTTGAACGATACCATTATCACTATCAACTCTAAATCCTTCTACACCTGACCCACCGGCACCAACAGTTGTTGAAGTAGTGCCCACCAACAGATTACCACCTAGAGGATTTATTATAAAAGTACGATTTACTGAATAATCAGTGGGAGCTTTAGCTTGTAAGTACGAAGCATACCCAACATTGCCGTCATTGATGACGCCCATAAGTATCTCAGTACCTCCCCAGTTTCTATCATTGTAACCAAGTCTTAAAAAGCCTTTGGGTGTAGTCCCTGAAGTTCCTGGAAGCACCATAGAACTACTAGGTCCAGAGACATCTAAATCTACTGTAGGACTAGTTGTTCCGATACCAACATGGCCTGAAGTATCGATAAACATAGAGTCAGACCACGAAATAGTTCCATCATTACTGCCACTTGCTGCTCTTCTCCACCTCGTATTTCCTGACTGCATATCAAATAATGTAGCAGTTCCTGATGAATTATATTTCCAACCACCAGAAGTCCACCTAGCGTTTTGAGACATAAATACTTCATCAGCTGAACCATTGGCAAAGAATGCAGATGACTCTCCTATTTGAATTGCATTATATCCAGTGTGCCAATCTGTTTTTGGCGTTATGCCAATTCCAACTTTGCCTGATGAGTCTATTCTCATGCGTTCTGCGTATGTAGAACCATCATCAGTATAAAAAGCTAATTGACCTTTTGTGCTTTGAGTACCACTATTTCCAGTTATTGCTCTTATTTCAGCAATAACACCAGCACTACCAAAACTATTTTCAAACTCAATATTACCTACATGAAGGTCATTAGCATTACCTCTGTTGCCTGAGACTCGTAAATAACTGTCTCCTGCTGTTTCTATATGTAGATTTCTATCAGGACTAGTCGTTCCAATTCCAACATTACTTGTAGGTGTTAATATTATATCACCGTCTGAATCCAACTGCATCTTATCATTATCATAATCAAATGTAATTCTATTTCCTGTATCAGCAACACCATTCTCCGATCTTCCTACGTAAGATTGATTTGTATTATTTTGATGAGCTAACAACATTCCTCTATTATTTGTTGTTCCACCCGTAGATGCGATTGTTGCTCCTACTTTTAAATCTCCAGTCATAGTACCGCCAGCTAATGGTAGTTTAGTAGCAATACTATTCGTTACAGTAGTACTAAAACTCGCATCATCTCCAAGTGCGGCTGCTAATTCATTTAAAGTATTTAAACTTGAAGGAGAACTATCAACTAAAGCTGCAATCTCTTGCTGAACAAAAGCTGTAGAAGCTGGAGAAGTATCACTATCCCCTGTGGTCGCCGTTGCGACAGTAATTGTTTTTCCTGTAAGATCTAGTGTTCCCGCAAGTTTTCCTGCAGTTACATTTAAGTCAGCAAGTTTGGCAGTAGTAATATTACCGTCTGTAATTTTGGCAGCAGTAATCGCATTGTTTGCAATGTCTATAGTGCCAATACTAACATCTTGTATTAGATTTGTTGTTATTCTCTTTATTGCCATTTTTTATCCTATTTATCTATAGATGCTTCTATCTCTGATATGAAGGGTGCAAGACCCAATTCACGAGCATGTGTTACTTGTGCAGTTTTAGTTACTGCCATTTGTATCTCATTAGTTGTACAATGTTGTACGTAGTTATTAAGTAGTCTTTTTTTAACAGCATTAATCTTACCTTCTACTGCTTTATCAATCCAAGATTGAATTGTAAGAACGTCTGTGTTTAAAACAACTTCATCTGAGTCAGAAATTGTTATTGTATAATTTGCCATAATTTTTCTCCTATTATCCTATTAAATATCCGCCGAGTTGAGCCCATTCAACTCCTTCATCGGGATCTCCTTTATAGTGCCATTCAAAAGTATCGTTTTTGTCAAGTACTATTGTTATAAATGCTTGTATATGTGACCAAGTACCATCAGTATTGTCTCCATAAAAAATTCCTACTCCACCATTATTTTTTATTGCTCTCCAATAATATGGAACACTTGAATTATTATTAAAATTACAGTGTACGTAAAATGCGTATACTCCATCTACAGGTGCTGTAAATACATTGGTTGTTCCTCCTACATAATCTCCGCTTCTATCAAAGCTTTCAGTCCAACTTCCGTGATTACCCTCAGTTGTTTGATTAGCTAAACCTCCACCGTAGGCATGAAAAGCTGGGTTCCTTGGAGTTGTGATTTCTCCAGTAGCATACCATCTTTGTGCTACCAACGGCTCGGAGGTACTAGCAGTGCCTTCTCTAGTACACATAATCATATTACTTAATTCATAACCTGGGGTTGAATGTAGTTCCATTCCTAACCAGCCATGAGGTCTACCATTGTAGCCCATATTTCCATAAGTGCTATAGTTCATTAAATGGTCCCAAGCAATACCACCAGATACATGTCCTGTTGGAGTTGTAGCATTATAAGCTGCGGTTCCTGGATTACCAGTGGTTCCTCTTGTACCACTAGGTCCAATATTTAATGCAGATGTTCTAGCTCTTGGAAGTAATGTGCCTTGGTCTTGACTATTGAATACTCCTTGCCCTCTTACCCATAATCTTCTGTCTACAGATTCATTGGTTGTAGTAAGTGTTGGTAATACTTCTCCTATTGTTACTCCAGTACCATCTACTCTTAAACGATTACTTCCTTCACTATTATGCATTCCGCCATCACCAACAAGAAACATATTACTTGTTCCTACAACAATATCTTGATTTTGTAATGCAAGAATATCAAAAACATTTGCAGCTTGTGGTGTGTTTCGAGTAACGCCATGTCTAATATATACAGAATTACTACCTAATTGATTTCTATATTCGTTACTACCACTTGCTACATATGTATGAAAAGCTTCGGAAGGCGTAACATTAATACCTAGTCTACCTTCTGTCATTCTTGTAGATAAAGCATTTCCTGTATAGAATTGTAACATATCCCCATTATGAACATATTCAATTTGACCTGAACGATTCAAGTCAGGGTCACCAAAAAAGATTCTACCTGTGTGATTAGCATTTCCTAATATAGTCATGCCATTATCAGCAGTAGAAGTATTTCCTATAACTAAATTGTTTGCAGCTGCATGAGCATTAACAGTTGGCCTATTGTTTCCTATTCCTACACCACCACTAGAATCAATAACAAGATATTCGTTTGCAGTTTGATTTGCAAAATCTGTAGACGTATCGGCATTATATCCAAACCATAAAGAATTATCTTGTGTTTCAGGGTGAATATTCCAACCAGTATTTGAAGCAGAGTGCTGTAATAATAAAGAATGTTCCCAGCTATTACCTGTTGGTCTAATATGTACTGTTGCTTTTGGTGTTCCCGCGTTTCCAATATTACCTAGAGTATCTAGTCTTAATTTTTCAACACCTCCCATTCTGATTACAAAGGGAGCAACACCTGTTGAAGCAGTACTATCTAATCCAAAAACACCATCATCATCGTCAAGAAATAATTTAACCCTTCTGTTATTTGTTCCTTCCATAACATTTAATGTAAATGCTACTTCATGATTATTTGTTGTTGAACCAACTACAAGATTTTTATCAACAGAACCTGTCGTAGTCCCGTCAGTAGTTCCTACTAATACTTGGCCATCATATGTTACAGTAACTCCAGTTCCTGCTGTAAATGTACTTCCTCCAACTGCTGTAGAAGGAATTATTTCAAATGCATTGTTTACATTATATTGAGAACCAACCAACCAATTATATTTATTTGGAGAGGAATGAATATCTTTAAATATTAATACTCTATTTTGTCCTTGTTCAGAACCAATAATTGCATTAGTACTTGAAGAACCTCTGTTCACTTGCAAAGCAGCTCCAGGACTAGTCGTTCCGATACCAACTTTGCCTGTTTCCCCAATTCTGACCTTCTCTGTAGCAGCATCTGTTCCTGTTGAAGTGTATAAAGACAGATAACCACCCCATGCAGAGTTTTGTCTTCCTGCAAGTATAGAAGCTCTTATAGGGTTTGTTGAAGCATTTGAGTTTGTGTTAGTAAAGTTTAATCTACCAATCTGTGCATCATTAACTGCTGCATTTCCTTCAGTTACTATCAAACCTGTAGCTGTAAGACCATCTGTGACTGCTGTTCCTGTTACGTCTATTCCTGTGGAGGTTGTGGCTAGTTTAGTTGCTCCATTATACATAATGCTTGTTGCACCACCATTGATGGCTGAAATCATATTTTGATTGTCTGCGGCATTGTTTACATAAAAGTTACCTGCAACAATTTTTAAATGACCTGTTCCTGCATCTTTTATGTAGCTATCAGAACCATCATGATAAATCTGTAAATCTGAACCTGCTCCGAAGATAGCTTTATTGTTATCTCCTAAAGTAATGTTCCCAGTCATCGTACCACCTGCGAGTGGTAGTTTAGTAGCAATACTATTGGTAACGGTTGTGCTAAAGTTAGCGTCGTCGCCAAGTGCTGCAGCTAATTCATTTAATGTATCTAAAGTTGAAGGTGCGCTATCAGCCAAGTTTGCTACTGCTGTAGATACGAAAGCTGTACTTGCAACTGTTGTATCATTATCTCCAGCCGAAGCTGTTGCCACAGTAACTGTCTTTCCAGTTAGATCTAGTGTTGTATGTAACTTTGCCGCAGTTATAGTAGTGTCCGCAAGGCTATCCGCTGTTACTGCACTCGTTGCTATTACGTCACCTGTTATCTTTTGTATTGCCATTTTTTATTCCTTTAGTTCCTGTATTTCGGCTTTTAATTCATCTACTTGCGTAGACAGTTCTTGTACTGCTTTGACCAATACTGCTGTTAAGTTGTCAGTAGTCATTTTTAATTTTTCTTCCTCTTCGTCATCAATAATAACAGGATTTTGACCTTCAACAGATAAAACTTCTTGTGCTAAAAATCCATACTTAGTTCTACCTACAGGATTTTTATTTTCTCTGTTGTCTGTAAATTTATAGGATACTGGTCTTAAGTCATTAATTAAATCTAAACCTACGCCTATATCTTCTACCTCAGTTTTATCTCTAGCATCAGAAACTACTGTCCAAGCAACTTGAACATAAGCATTAGTAGTACCATTATTACCTACAATAAGTCTTCCTGTTTGTGTGGTTAAGTGAAAATGACTTGTATTATCTCCTGCTCTATAACCGAAACAATGATTATTACTTCCAGATGTTAAATCTCTTGCAGCTTGTAATCCAACAGCAGTATTATACAAACCTGTGGTTGCAACAACGGCAGCATGATATCCAACAGCAGTATTTTGTTGTCCAGTTGTCATAGTACCTAATGCTCCAACTCCTACTGCTGTATTAAAAGGGCCTGTAGTGTTTGCTACTAAAGCATCAAGACCAACTGCTGTGTTGTTTGAAGCTGTAGTATTGCTTTGTAGTGAGCCTTGACCAACTGCTGTGTTTGATGTACCTGTAGTGTTTGCTCCTAAAGAGGCATATCCAACTGCTGTGTTGTTACTTGCTGTAGTATTAGCATCGCCTGATAAACCACCTATGAAGGTGTTTTGAACACCTGTGGTTACATCAGCACCTGCTTGAAAGCCTACAACAGTGTTATATCCATTTATGTCTGAAGTAAGATTATGTGAAGATAATGTATTGTATCCAAGTGCAGTATTTCTATTTGACTGTGTATTAGCATATATACTGTAAGCACCAACACTTACATTTGAATGACCTGTTGTGTTTGAAAATAAAGATAAATATCCAACAGCAGTATTATTACTTGCAGTGGTATTGACTTGTAAAGCTCCGTAACCTAAAGCTACGTTATTTGCACCTGTGGTATTAACTAACATATTGTCAGCACCTAAAGCCACGTTCTTTGCACCTGTAGTGTTTGCTGTTAAAGCCTGATAACCGACTGCGGTATTTTGATTAGCTGTAGTATTAGCGTCAAGTGCTTGTGCTCCAACAGCAGTATTTTTTGCTCCTGTGGTATTTACCAACATGGATTTTCTACCAATAGAAACATTATTACTTGCTGTGGTATTAGCACTTAATGCTTGATAACCTAAAGCAGTATTATCTGTACCAGTTGTATTAGCGTCTAAAGATAACGCACCAACTGCCGTGTTTTCATCACCTGTAGTGTTTTGTAACAAAGCATTAAGACCAACAGCAGTGTTATTAGAAGCTGTAGTATTATCTCTTAAAGCGTTCATACCTATGGCGGTATTAGAAGAACCAGTAGTATTAGATGTAAGTGAAGAAGCACCTAAGGATGCATTGTTTTCACCAGTTGTATTAGCATCTGATGAAGCATATCCTACTGCGGTATTATTAAATGCTGTGGTGTTTGCTGATAAGGCATCAGTTCCTATTGCTGTATTGTTAGAAGCAGTTGTATTAGCATCTAGTGCTGCATGACCTATTGCTACATTAGAATCACCAGTTGTATTAGCTCCTAATGCTGCGTAACCAATAGCAATATTTAGTCTACCTGTTGTGTTAGCATCTAATGCTGTTGCACCTAATGCGTTATTATAATCACCTGTAGTGTTTGCTTTTAAAGAATCTCTACCAATAGCAGTATTATAAGAAGCCGTTGTATTTGCATATAATGCACTTGGTCCTATAGCTACATTATAAGTACCTGTGGTAATACCTGTTAAAGCACTATCTCCGACTGCTGTATTATAAGTACCTGTTGTGATTGCCTGCATAGCGTAAGGACCAATAGCAATATTACTACGCCCAGTAGTAGTATTACCTCCTCTATGTGCATATGTACCTATTGCAATAGTATTACCTAGATTTGCATTTTTATATTGCATTGCTCCCATGCCTATACCAATGTCACCGCTTGTAGTTCCTACATTACTATACATTGAATAAGAACCAATTGCTATGGCTTCCCTATGTACAGCATTTATTCCAGAATACAATCCAATAAAAACATTTTCATAACCAGAAACAACAGATTTACCTGCCTGATAACCAATTGCAACATTACCGCCTTGTGATTGAAGTGAGCTTAAAGCATCATAACCAATAGCAACATTATTATCTCCTGTTGTTAAACTTTGAAAAACATTTACGCCTAATCCGACATTTTTATTTGCGTTATTAATTGTACCAGTGGTAGTATCTCCAATCATTATAGAGTCTGTACCAAATGTTTTAAATGTTAGAGTGGCAGGTGCGTCTTCCCAAGCAATACCTGAGCCTGTTGATGTTAACAATTGACCATCTGTTCCTTGTTGACCACCAGTTGTTAGGTTAGGTATTTCAGCTGTGCCAGTAAATGTAGGACTTGCGAGTGGCGCTTTTAGTGCAATACTATTATTTACAGTAGTACTAAAGTTGGCATCGTCACCTAATGCTGCTGCTAATTCATTTAATGTGTCCATCGCAGCGGGTGCGCTATCGACCAAAGAAGTTATTTCTTGTCGTACAAATGCAGTCGAAGCTACAGAAGTGTCATTGTCTCCTGCACTCGCTGTTGCAACTGTGACTGTTTTCCCAGTTAAATCTAAAGATGAAGCAAGTTTGCCTGCAGTTACATTGGCATCTAATATCTTTACTGTTGTTACAGCATCGTCTGCAAGGAAGCCCGTTGTTACTGTTGCCGCATTCATTGAACGTGTAACTAATACTTCCAGTGCCATTCCCGAAGTAGGAACTGCGTCTAAAGTCAAAGTGCTTCCACTGTAAGTATATGAAGATTTTGGCTGATATACTCCATCAACAAAAACGAAAACATTATTTTCATTTTCAGTCGTTAAACTTGTGTCATAGGATGCGGTATTTGATGTAGTTACGTTGTACTGACCCAAGATAGCATCCGTTGGATTGTATGTTGAAACCGTTCCAGTGATTACCTCTAGATCTTCCCCATTTGGTAAATTTTCTGAAAGTGTAATTTGTGTACCACTGAAACTATATGTTGATTTTGGTTGGTATACTCCACCCACAAATACCCATGTATTGTTTTCTGATTGTGGGTTCTTGCCTGTATCATAAGTAGCAGTACTACCGTTTCCAGTTGCTGTATATAAGTCTACGCTAGAAGTTGTGTCTCCGCCGATTGCGCCCCAAGCACTGTCTGCGTATCCTTCAAATTCATTAGTACTAGAATTATATCTTAACATTCCATTTGCAGGTGAGCCACTTCTTTGTGCTGTTGTACCTGAAGGAACTTTAATTGAGTTTGTACCGCTTAGTGTTAAATTTTGGAA
>Ga0206682_10001572_pt1 | contig 22301 bp, 31 predicted proteins | sample M240m12015metaG_FD_155444 | JGI IMG/M metagenome (GOLD analysis project Ga0206682, IMG submission 155444) | Ammonia-oxidizing marine archaeal communities from Monterey Bay, California, United States - M2 40m 12015 | ecosystem: Environmental > Aquatic > Marine > Intertidal zone | place: USA...
TCAAGTGACCCCATTTCTTCAAAAGAGCTCGGTTCTCGAACATTAATGCAATGCTCATTAGAGGTTGCACATTATAAACTTGCTTAATAAAGGAGAAAACTATGACTATCTATGATGATGTCTTCGGGAAATCATTCCCATTCGCAATCGGGTTCGACAGAACTCTACAACTATTAGAACGTGCAGATGTACAATCTAATTCTAACTATCCACCTTACAATATTGTAAAACATGATGCAGAGAACTTCTCTATCGAACTTGCAGTAGCTGGATTTGATAAGAAAGATATTTCAATCTCAAAAGAGAAAGAAGTTCTTGCAATTGAAGGTAAACAAAAGGATGGAGAGGAACTTGAGTATGTCCATAAAGGACTTGCATCACGTTCATTCAAAAGAACATTCACACTTGCAGACGATATAATCGTTAAAGGTGCAGACATGAAGAATGGTATTTTGAGTGTCAGTTTAGAGAGAATTGTGCCTGAAGAAGACAAACCTCAAGAAATCAAAATTTCTTAAAAAACCCCTATACAGATACGTTCATTTGTATTATAATGAATGTATCTTTATATAAAGGAGATTATTATGATAAATGTAGGAGATACACTTCCAAGTGTTAACTTACCAGTGAGAGTTGAAGGGGAGTTTAGAACAATAAACACAACCCAACAATTCGAAGGAAAAAGAGTAGTGATATTTGCATTGCCTGGTGCATTCACACCAACATGTTCAACATACCAACTACCTGGCTTTGATGAGAAATTTTCAGAGTTCAATGAGAAAGGTGTGGAACAGATTTATTGTTTATCAGTAAATGATACATTCGTAATGAATGCATGGTTTGAATCACAAGAAATTCAGAATGTTTATCCGTTGCCTGATGGTAATGGTGAGTTTACTGAATCAATCGGTGCATCAGTGCAAAAAGGAAATGTCGGTTTTGGAATTAGGTCTTGGAGATATGCAATCGTTGTAAACGATAATGTTGTCGAAAAGGTCTTTGCAGAAGAAGGTTTTGGTGATAATATAGAATCAGACCCTTATGAAGTATCTACACCCGAAAATGTCCTTGCAAACATCTAAACTCTACCAAGTCCTAACGGACTACTCAAATGAAGTAGGATTACCTATTATGGATAATCCTACTTTTGAGTTTTACTCCAACAAATACGGAAAGGAACATTTCCGTGAAGTCTTATCAGAATATATTGCAACTGAAAGACCACCATTCCCATTTAAAGATATATCTCATGAGAAGATGAGAAAAACATTTCTATCTCTTAGAGATTCAGACCCATACAAAACTATGACTGCAAAGAAAGATTTGCAGAAAGATGTTTTAGAAAAGTATGATGATTACAAATACAATTTTGAAGAATACGGATTAGGTTTTATAGATGCACCTTCTGTATACAATGATGCATCTAATTACTTTCATCAAGACTTAAGACTTGCATGTGGAAGTTATGGTTTCAAATCACCAGTAGAAGTTTGGACTGAAGGAACTGCAAAACAAATATGGAGTTGTTTCGGGCCCATGTGGAGAGGAATCAACGGTGTTAAAAAAGTAGAAATCAATGGTAAAGAAGAACTTAGAGGTGGACAACTTAATGAGAAAAGTTATATCTCTGCATTCAGACTAGGAACTTATATTGCAACTCAATTCAAACCTAATGTTGCAAGAACAATTTATTCAATGACTAATGCAAAAACTGTATTAGACACTTCATGTGGTTGGGGAGATAGACTATGTGGTTTTTACACATCTAATGCATCTCACTATGTAGGATGTGACCCAAACCCAAACACCTTTGAAAGATATAAGAAACAATGTATAGAATATGAAACAATTCTTACAGGTAATACTCCTAACTTAATTGAACAGGATGATTACTTCTCATGTATTGGTTCAAAGAAAGTAGAAATATATAGATGTGGTGCAGAAGATTTACCATATCAAACTTTACCACCAATAGATTGTGCCTTTACTTCACCACCATATTTTTCTACAGAAAGATACAATGAAGGTGGAGAACATTCGGAAGACCAATCATGGGCAAAGTTCAATGAGTACGAAGGTTGGAGAGATGATTTCTATCTACCAGTATCACAAAAGTCATTTGATGCACTTAGTGATACAGGTGTAGTATTAGTTAACATACTAGACCCTAAGATACATGGAACTAGATATAGGTCGGGAGATGAACTTTGTGATATGTTAAGAAATAATTTCTTAGGTCAACTTGGTATGAGAATCATGCAAAGACCACAAGGTAAGGCAGTATTCAAAGACGAAGACGGAAACTTTGACAAAGAGGCCATGGATGAATTCATGAACAAACTTTACATGGAAAATGTTTGGTGTTTTAGTAAAGATACTTCAACAGATTTATTCGAAAGTGTAAAGGTAAGTACACTTGAGAGTTTCTTTTGAAACAGTTAAATATCCATTTATCCACTCAACTTATAAATCCTATAAAAGAGTGGTGTGAAAACAATACAGACTTTGCACCAGTAGTGACTAAGTTTAATAAACAAGGACAATGGACTGCAATATCTCTCAAAGGGTATAGTAGTGACCCCAATCAAATAGGAAAGGGTGGTGTATTAGGGACAACAGGTGTAGACGAATTACAAACTACACCCTTATATGACCTACTAAATATAGGTAAGATATTAGAACATATTCCTGCAGAGACTGAAAGAGTCAGACTCATGAAGTTAAGAGCAGGGACTAAGATATCTAAACACACTGATAAAGTGGATAAGGATATTAAAAGTGGTAAGGTAGTAAGACTACACATACCCATAATTACAAATGAAGATATAACTATGAAGACATGGTTGACTGAAGGATTGGTCGACTTTAAGATGTCAGAAGGTGAATGTTGGTGGTTAGATGTTTCAAGACCACATGCAGTAGAAAACAACTCTGATATAGATAGAGTACACTTAGTTATTGATGTATATAATAATGAAAACATAAATGTATAAAGTACAAGAATCAGATTTCGATACCATTTGGGATATATTTCTAGGTGCAAAAGAGTGGTTCCCTCATGTAAGAAAATCACATTGTAGAGTTAGAATATCTAGAAGTCAAATGATTCTAGAAGACGGTGTTATTATCACATATCATAAAAATAAATCCAATAGAAAAATAGGATTTGACACTGATGTAAAAGTAGAAGGTGGCTGTCATATTTTACACCAAATAGTAAATTCTAAAATGGGTAATGGTAGTGCAGAGGAAGTTATAAAAAGATTTTTTGACTATGTAGATACTAATGTGTATCTTACAGTTCGTGCAGATAACATTCCTGCAAATAAGTTTTATAAAAGAATTGGAATGGAAGACGTTGGATATATAAACTGGTCTAATGGTGAAATGAAAGGAAAGGTTTGGAAACATGCTGTTCGGTAGTTTATATAGAGTTGTAGAGAACCCCAATGAAGATGATGCAGGGATTGAAATCTTAGAGGGTGAATATAAAGGATTGGTATACCAATACGGAAAGGTTCAGTTTGTTGAGGGTAAGAATCATTTAAACTTTCAGAGAACGATTAGGAGACTTCCCGAGAAAGGTGGGAGTGTTGAAGAACTAAATAATAACGAAGATTTACAAGATGTTATGGGTGATATATTAGTTGAACTCATAGATGAACAAAGGAAAAAAGAAAATGAACCAAGAATTATTGAAGGAACAGATAAAGAGACATGAGGGTGAAGTCCTCGAAATATATGAAGACTCATTAGGGTATCTAACATTTGGAGTAGGTCACCTAGTAAAAGATGACGACCCCGAACACGGTCAACCAGTTGGTACACCAGTATCACAAGAAAGAGTTGATGATGTTTATGCAATTGACTTTGTAAAACATGTTAACGAAACTGTTCATTTATTTGAATCAAAAGGTGGAGAAGATTTCTATGCACTACCCGAAGACATTCAACACGTTTTAGTCAACATGACATTCAACTTAGGTGGAACAAGATTCAGTAAGTTTAATAACATGTGGAAAGGTGTTGTATCATGTGACTGGGAAAAGGTTGCAGTAGAAATGGAAGATTCAAGATGGTTTAAACAGGTTGGTAGACGTTCAGTAGAACTGCAGGAACTTGTTAGAAATGTTAAATAAAGAAATCCGTGCAGTCAAACTAATCGGTGGAGAAGTCATAATGGGCTTCTGTACTGAAAAAAAATTAAGTAACAAGATTCTTATAGAAGAAGCACAAGAACTTTTAGTTCAAATTATTGATGGTAAAATGGAAGTAGAACTTGCACCATGGTTACCATTTGCAATGGAGTACAACTTCGAAGTTTCTAAAAGTTCAGTCATAACTGTATTTAAGGTTAGACCTAATTTAGAAATAAACTATAAGAAAAATACAGGAAATAAATAATGGATAGAGAAGTAATACTAAAGGCACTTCAATCACAATATCAAGGTGAAATGGATATCGCAATGGCAAACATTATGGTTTATAAACATAATCCTGCAGGTATCGGTGAACACCCCGATATCGCACAATCAATGGACACTCAAATAGAAAGATATGCAACTGCAAAAGAGAAGTATGATGCAGTTGGAGACATACTAGGACAGGATTATTACGGTAAAAGTACATTGACAGAATAGTCCATTTGTAGTATACTTACTACATGGATTTTTATACTAATGTATGTCGTACCCGTGACAAGATTCTAGTCACTGGTTATCAAGGAAACAAGAAACAAAAACTATCTGTATCTTACAGACCTAAACACTTTGTGCCTTCTAAGAAAGGGGACACTGCACATAGGTCATTAGATGGTAGACCACTTGAAGTTGTTGAACTCAACTCAATGGGTGGTGCAAGAAAGTTCAGAGAGAACTATGCTGGAACTCAAGGATTTGAAATCCATGGGTATGACAGATACATCTATACTTACATTGCAGACAAATGGCCAACAGAGGTTGAATGGGATTATACCAAAGTAAAAATTGCAACACTTGATATCGAGTGTGAATCAGAGAATGGATTTCCCGAACCGTCCCTTGCACAAGAAAAGGTCAATGCAATAACAGTAAAACCATTCAGACATAATGCACATACATTTGGTATTGGTGCATGGGATGAATGTCCTAAGAATGTTGTTTACTATGAGTGTCAAGATGAGGCACACCTATTAGAGGAGTTCATTAAACACTGGAGAAAGGCATCCTATGATATCATCACTGGTTGGAATGTAGATTCATTTGATATCACTTATCTTTGTAATCGTATTGATAGATTGTTTGGAGAAGACCAACACAAAAGATTATCCCCATGGAACATGTCTGATGTTAGAGAATACACTACACAAGGATATCAAAAGAATCAACAGTACACGTTATATGGAATCAATGTTATTGATTATATGGCAATGTACAAACAGAGAACCTTTGTCAATCAAGAATCCTATTCACTAAATCACATCTCACATGTTGAATTAGGTTCTGCAAAGTTAGACTATTCAGAACATGGTTCATTGCATGGATTGTATAAGAATGATTACTCTAAGTATCTTGCATATAATGTACAGGATGTTGTTCTTGTAGAAGAACTAGAAGAGAAACTTGGTCTTATGGAATTGACCATGACCATGGCTTATGATGCAAAGTGTAATTACTCTGATACTTTTGGAATGGTAAAATACTGGGAAACTATTATCTACAACTTCCTTAAGAAACAGAACATTCAAACTCCACCACAAAGACTTAAACAACAAACTAAAACACATTCTATTGTTGGTGCATATGTAAAGGAACCTATCGTAGGTAAACATGATTGGGTTATGTCATTCGACTTGAACTCTCTCTATCCACATTTGATTATGCAGTTCAACATATCACCCGAGACTATGGTCAAGGGTGGTGCAAGAATGGACGTTGACATTCAACAAATGTTAGATGGTGAATCAAATCTATCTTCATTGAAGAAGACTAATAGAACAGTTGCACCTAACGGAGTAATGTTCAGTAGAGAGAAACAAGGATTCCTTCCCGAACTCATGGAAACATTCTATGACGAACGTAAGATGTGGAAGAAGAAGATGATTACATATCAACAAGAGAAGGAAGTTTGTAAAGAACCTAAACGAAAGAAGGAACTAGAAAGTCTTATTAAACGTGCATACAACAATCAACAGGTTAGAAAGATTGCACTTAACTCTGCATATGGGGCTCTTGCAAATCAATACTTTGCATTCTTTGACCCTAACCTTGCAGAAGGTATTACTATGTCGGGACAGTATGTCATTAAGACTGCAGAGAAGACAATCAACACATGGATGAATAAAGTTCTTAAAACAGAAGACGAAGACTATGTAATTGCAATGGATACTGATTCAGTTTACATAACTTTTGACAGACTAGTGTCACAAGTGTTTCCCGAAGACACCGACAAGGACAAAATTATTAACTTCCTTGACACTATCGGAAGAGAGAAAGTTGAGAATGTCCTATCAAAAGGATATGATGAACTTGCAGAATACACTAACGCATTCCAACAGAAGATGGAAATGGGTAGAGAAGTTATTGCAGACAGAGGTATTTGGACTGCAAAGAAACGATACATTCTAAATGTATTTGACTCTGAAGGTGTACGATACGAAACCCCTAAACTCAAAATGATGGGTATCGAAACTGCAAAGTCCAGTACACCACAATGGGTTAGACAAAAACTTACTGATGCATTCAAAGTTGTTATGAATGGAACTGAACAAGAACTATGGGAGTTCGTAGAGACTGCACGAAAGGATTTTAGAAACCTTCCAGTAGAACAGATGTCTTCACCAAGAGGTTGTAATAATCTTGAACAGTATTCAGACCCAAACCATATATACGGTAAAGGAACACCCATACATGTTAGAGGTGCTTTACTTTACAATCATCAACTTAAGAAACTAAACATAGATAAACGATACGAGAATATCCGAAGTGGTAACAAGATTCTCTTTACTTATCTTAAACTACCTAACAAGTTAAATGAGAATGTAATATCTTACTCAAATGTTTTACCGAGAGAATTAGAATTGCAGAACTATATTGATTACGATAAACAATTTGACAAATCATTTATAGAACCATTGACTGCAGTTATCAGTAAGATTGGCTGGAATACTGAACCAGTCGCAAGTCTTGATTCATTCTTCGGATAAATAATAATATGAAAACATTCTATATCACAGTTGACCATCCTAAATCACATGAAATTGCAGATAGAGGAATAGAGTCTTGTGCAAAACAGGGAATACATGCAGAGAAATTTAATGCAATTACTCCTAAAGATAACCCTAAAGATATCATAAGAGATATTACAGGTAATAGAAATAAAATGATTCTTGACATTGAACCATTTCCCGAAAGAGTTGCATCTTGTTTTGCATCACAACTTATTTTGTGGGATAGATGTTCGAGGGATACTGAACCATACTTGATACTAGAACATGATGCAGTATTAGAACTACCCTTTCCACATGATTTAGAGTTTGATAAGTGTATTACACTTGGTAGACCTAGTTGGGGCCCTCATTTAGATGCTCCTAAAGTAATGGATAAGAGATATAATAAAGGATTTGCAAATCCATTACAGTCACATTGTTTTATAGGTAATCATGCAGTACTAATGAAACCTGAAGGTGCAAGAATTATAATTGACACTGCTAGATTATGTTCTATAGAACCTGCAGATACCTTTTTAAATAAATCAAGATTCAAATTTTTAGAAGAATACTATCCATGGCCTTTTGTGGTTAGAGAAACATTCTCTATGATTCAAGGAGATGCGACTGGAGAAGGATACAATAACACTATTCACATGAAGAACAATATTGATATATGGACATATGAGTCTATAAACCCTGATGAAAACATTTCTAATAACGATTAAAGGTCACCCTCTATCTGAAATGGAGTCTAGGATTTGCATTGAAACTGCAGAGAAATATTATAAACATGATATAGAAATCTTTGATGCGATTACACCCAAGAGAGGTTGTGAAGATATCTTAGGGGATAGACCAAACATCTTTGATAATTATCCAAGACCCGATAGAGTTGCATGTTGTTTTGCATCACACTATCTACTATGGAAGAAGTGTATAGAGTTAGATGAACCCATTCTTATACTTGAACATGATGCATTCTTTGTAAGTGAATTTCCCGACATAGATTTTGATATGTGTTGCACCTTTGGTGAACCAACATATTATAGACCACAATATATAGATTTCGATATACCAAGAATAGATGGTATTCAAACACTTACAGATAAAAACTTTTTAGGACATCATGCATATGCAATGAAACCTGAAGCTGCAAAAATATTTGTGGAAGATTGTGACACTACAGTATTAAGTCCTAATGACTTATGGATGACAAAGGAAAAATATCCATGGTTGCAAGAGTATAGACCCTTTCCTATATCTGCACATAAAAGTTCTTCTACAGTTCAAGATAGGGTTGACCCCAATTCAGAAATTCATGTGCCATACGAAGATTATCATTTTGTGAATGAGAGTAAAGAAAAACAAGAGTTCGTAAAGAAACATTATAAACGTGCATGGGAAGGACAAGATATAAGTTTCGACCAAATAAAAATATAAATATCAGTATGATTGAAGTCACCGATTCAGCAATACAACAACTCATAAAAAAAGACGTGTCTTTTATTAGACTCGGAGTCACGGGTGGTGGTTGTGCAGGGTATGAATACTTCATAGAAGACACTTCAGACTTTATTAACATATCAGATAAACTTGTAAGTTTTGGAAAGTTTACTGTAGTGTTAGACGAAATGTCAGTTCCTTACTTAGAAGGGTCAACACTAGATTGGGTCAACGAAGGCCTAAATGAATTTTTCAAAATCATAAATCCAAAGGAAGAGTCTTCTTGTGGATGTGGTATTTCCGTGCAATTTAAAAACCTATAAATAAGTATATGTACGAATATAGAGTTAAGGTAGTAAAAGTTGTAGACGGTGATACAGTAGACGTAGATATAGATTTGGGTTTTGGTATGTCCTACAAAAAACAAAGAGTTCGTATGATGGGAATCGATACGCCAGAATCTAGAACTAGAGACAAAGTAGAAAAACTTTTCGGTAAGGCCTCCAAAAAACATTTAAAGAAATTACTAGAAGAATGTGAATCCATATCACTTGTATCACACGACAAAGGTAAGTTCGGAAGAATTCTAGGAACACTATATGCACATAGTGAAACCAAAGTTGATGTTAATCAGAAAATGATTGATGATTGTCATGCAGTAGTTTATACTGGAGAGAACAAAGACCTAGTCGAACAACAACATCTAGACAATAGAACAGTTGTTATGGAGACTGGATATGTTACTCAAGAGGAAATAGACAAGGTATCATGATGATTCATTTAGGTGCATTAGATTGTTTTTACATACTCTCAATAGTTTTTGGATTTTCATTTATCCTGTTCATGGAAGTGCAAATCAAACAAATCAAAACTATGATGGAAGAACATATTAAGTTTGACTGCATAGAAGACCACAAAAAAGATTAAAAAACCCCTTTACAAATAAGACACTCTTGTGTATACTAGATAGTATATACATTTATGAGGAGTGTTAAATATGTCATTTTTAAAAGATTTAGTAAAAGCATCAGGAAACGAATATGCAAATATAGTTTCTGATGGTGTGCAGGCTGGAGATGTAGATTCGTTTATTGATACGGGTTCACATATCTTCAATGCACTATTAAGTGGTTCACTGTATGGTGGACTTCCTTCAAACAAGATTACTGCAATTGCAGGGGAATCTGCAACAGGTAAAACCTTTTTTGCACTAGGTATGGTCAAACAATTCCTAGAAGACAACAAGGATGCCGCAGTAATCTACTTTGAATCTGAATCTGCAATATCGAAAGATATGATTGAATCAAGAGGAATAGACTCATCAAGAGTTGTTATTGTTCCTGTTGTTACAGTGCAGGAGTTCAGAAATCAAGCAATCAGTATACTGGATAAGTATGCAGAAACCCCCAAAGAAAAACGTCCACCTATGATGTTCTGTTTAGATTCACTTGGTATGTTATCAACTACCAAAGAAATCGAAGACACTGCAGAAGGTAAAGAGACCAAAGATATGACGAGGGCACAAATAACCAAAGGTGCATTCAGAGTTCTTACTCTTAAGTTAGGTCGTGTTGGAGTTCCTATGATTGTTACAAATCACACATATGATGTGATTGGTTCTATGTTCCCTCAAAAAGAAATGGGTGGTGGTAGTGGACTCAAGTACGCTGCATCATCAATTATCTATCTCTCTAAGAGAAAAGAAAAGGAAGGAACGGAAATCGTTGGTAATATCATTCACTGTAAGAATGCAAAGTCAAGATTGACTGTTGAGAACAGAGTGGTTGATGTAAGGTTATCATACGACAAAGGGTTAGACAGGTACTATGGCTTATTAGACATGGCACTTGCATTTGGAGTATTTGAGAAATCAAGTACAAGAGTTAAACTTCCAAACGGTAAAACCGAATTTGGTAAGACAATTAACAACAACCCCGAAAAGTACTTCACACCCGAAGTAATGGATAAATTAGAACAAGTAGCACAGGAATATTTCAAGTATGGCGAGACTAGAGACGACAATACTCAAGAATCTGATTCAGAGTAATTCTTTTTCACGAAAAGTGCTTCCCTTCATTAAGGAAGAGTATTTCAACGAAATAGACGAACAGACTGTATGGAAAGAGGTACACTCGTACTTTGAGAAATACAATAAATCCCCAACTGTAGAGGCACTTCTCATCAATTTAGACAACAGTACCACGTTATCTGATAATGTGGTTAAAGGGTCTAAGACAATTCTACAAAACATGGGAACATCTGATGAAACTGCTGAAGAGTGGTTAGTAGATGAGACAGAGAAATGGTGTAAGGATAGAGCAATCTATATTGCAGTCATGGATTCTATCGAAGTACTAGATGAAAAGTCAAAGAGGTCTAAAGGTGAAATACCCGAACTATTGAAGGATGCACTCTCCGTGTCTTTTGACACTAACATTGGTCATGACCAAATCGAAGATTCAGATGCAAGATTTGAATTCTATCATACGGAAGAAGAGAAGATTCCGTTTGACTTAGAATACTTCAACAAGATTACTAAAGGTGGTTTACCTAACAAGACTCTAAACATTTGTCTTGCAGGAACTGGTGTTGGTAAGTCACTGTTCATGTGTCATATGGCTGGTGCAGGACTTATGATGAATAAGAATGTTCTTTACATCACTATGGAAATGTCAGAGGAAAGGATTGCAGAAAGGATAGATGCGAACACATTGAATGTTCCTATGAAGGATTTACCCGACTTATCTAAGAAACTCTTTGACAAGAAGATTGATAAAATTGCAGAGAAGACTAAAGGTAAACTTATAATCAAAGAATACCCTACTGCATCTGCACATGTCGGTCACTTCAGACACTTACTACAAGAACTTGAATTGAAGAAAGACTTCAAACCCGATATGATATTCATTGACTATCTAAACATATGTGCAAGTGCAAGAGTGAAACCAGGCGCTGGTGCAAACTCATATACTCTTATTAAGAGTATTGCAGAAGAACTTAGAGGACTTGCAGTGGAGTTTGATGTACCAATTATGAGTGCAACACAAACAACAAGAAGTGGTTATGGTTCAACAGATGTAGAACTTACAGATACTTCAGAGTCATTCGGACTACCTGCAACTGCAGACTTTATGTTTGCATTGATATCTTCAGAAGAACTAGAAGAGTTAGACCAAATGGTGGTGAAACAGTTAAAGAATAGATACAATGACCCAACCGTATTCAAAAGGTTTGTCATAGGTGTTGACAGAAGTCGTATGAAACTCTATGATTGCGAACAAGAAGCACAAGAAGAGTTGTATGAAAATACTGGTATTGATGATTCAATCCCTGTACATGACCGTGGTGGCGGTACTAAATATAACGACTTTAAAATATAATGAACAAGAAGACTCTGAAACCTATCGAAGTAATCAATAAGATTCAAGAGAAAATAGAGCTAAAAAAAAGACTTAGAGATAACAAAGACGATAAGATAGTTGAGAAGAAAATAACTAAAATCGATAAACAATTAAAAAACAGTACACTTTCTAAACTATGAACGTATTAATAATAGGTTCGGGTCGTTGTGGAACGTCACGATTAGGTTGGTGTTTAAAAGAACACTATGACATTCCATTTATATCAGAACCCTTCAACTGGGACTACCAAAACTCTCCAAGACAAACTGAAGAATATGTTGTACCCGACAATCATGTAATCAAATGTCTTCCATGTTATCAAATGTACATTGACCCCGAGTTAAAGGTACTTACACAAGAAGAAGATGCAAGGGAGAGAACTATTTGGTTTATGGAATTGAGTTTGAGATTTGATAAGGTAATCCTAATGACTAGGAGAGATTTGTCTCAAAGATTATTATCGGCTCTACATGCACATAAACATGGAACATGGTGGGATAAGTACAACTTTAACCCTGTAGTCCTCACTGAAAAAGATAAACCACTTATAGATGATTTTCTATATACAGAAAAGGTTGTTAATTCTATATCTCAACAACTTGCAATACCCATAACATACATGGAAGATTTGTATACAAGTGATAAAGAAAAATCAAAAGAAACTTGGTTATCTTTTACACAAGACTTCGAATACAAAGGAGAGGATTTCGATTCAGTATACGAAAAATTCTTTTCACCAATACATAAACAAAGAACTTAAACTTATAAATAAACATATAATACGGAGAAATTATGCCTTATACAACAACACAAATCGCAACTCAACAAGATGTTGTAGATGGATTAACAGAAGATATTAACTGGGTTAAAGACGTTTCATACAACTTTTTAGGAAAAGGTACACCTGTAAGATTATTCAATGGTACAAGAACAGAATTCTGGGCTGCATGGAGAACTGATAACCCAAATGCAACTTGGAGTGGACAGAGTTATGATGCTGATTCAGGCGAAATGACTGGAACACTTGCCGAAGAATATGATGAAGGTGGAGTAACTATGAAACCTACAGTCATGTACAACTGGTGGAAATGGGAAACTACAAATGCAAATGGTTATCAATTGGGTGACTGGACTTCATGGATTTCTACAAAAGAGGGTGAACTTGCAACTGCAGAATCTACTCTTGCAACTATGCAAGCCGACCCTGCATAAACCCCTTTCATTATATTATGAGAGTTTTGATGATTGCCACGGGTAAGTGTGGTTCCAATTCATTAACAAATGCAATATCAGAAGACCACCATTTAACATGGGTAAACGAACCTTATAACGAGGGAATGAACCATGCAAACAGTCCTTTTACTAGAGAAGAGAAATTAAACTTAATTGATTCGGATAATGTAATTGTAAAATGTGTAAATGCCACATGGCAACATCCAAACAAAAGATTAACACAATTTGATGATATAGAAATACGAAACGATTTCTTTAAATCATTATCTAAAACTTTTGACAAAACAATTTTACTAGACAGAAGGAACGAATCTGAAAGACTATTCTCTGTTCTACATGCACACCAACACAACACTTGGAATCAAAAAGAAAAATATCAAATAAAAGAAGTTGCACTCAATGAATACTGGATTCCTTACTTAGAGGGTGCATGTTATCAAAAAGATTCAATCAATAAACTATCTGAAGATTTGAGCTTACCTATCCATAGACTCGAAGACTTTTGTACTGAAAATTATGAGTTATCGGAGAAAACTTACAACGATATTATAGGCGTAAAAAAATGTAAGTTTTCACACCTTTACGATACTTACTTCAATCCTAAACACAAACAGGGAAATAAAAATACCTAAATAGTAGACAGGAACATATTTTTATGTTATAATACTACTATGGGCGCAAAGAATTTACATTTAGAACACTTAGAAGACGAGATTATCAATCAAGGTATTGATGGTGGTCGTGGTGCAATAAACTTTTTACGAGGTCTTAGGGACATGATGAAGGGCAATTCAAGTTCTTCTGTAAACATGACTGTAAAATGGGATGGAGCTCCTGCAATCTTTTGTGGTAAACATCCTGAAACCAATCAGTTCTTTGTTGCAAAAAAATCTTTATTTAATAAAGAACCTAAGTTCTATACTTCAGAACACGAAATCAAAAATGCAGACGAACTAAGTGGTGCATTAAAAGAAAAGTTCTTAACTTCATTTCAATGTTTATCTAAACTATCTTGGTCAAATGTAATGCAAGGTGACTTGATGTACACTAACGACCTTAAAAAAAGAAGGATAGATGGTAAATCTTATATGACATTTCAACCAAATACAATTATGTATGCAGTTGATGTTGATTCTGAATTGGGTAAAACTATAGAAGAATCTAAAATGGGAATAGTATTTCACACCACTTACACTGGTGGAACTATCGAAGACCTAACTGCAAGTTTTGGTGCAACAATATCCACTCTTGGAAGTGACAAAGATGTATGGATGGATGATGCAACATTTAAAGATGTATCGGGTAACTCAACACTTACTGCAACAGAAACACTTAAACTTACTAAAGAACTAACTGCAGTAGGTAAAGCATTCCATGGTATATCTAAAGGAGACTTAGTTAAGTTTCAGAAAATACAAGATGCCATAGCACAGAAAGGTGCAGGTGCAACTTACAAAACATACTGTAATACACTTATAAGAGGTGGTTCATACAAACCAACATATGCAGGATACATGAAACACTTTGAGAACTATTGGAGAGATAAGGTAGTTGCAAAGGTTAAGATGGAAAAAACCAAACAAATTAAAACAGAGATTGGTGAACAACTTTACAATGAACTTCGTGCATTAAATAAGTTCATTACTAATCTCACTAAGTTTATGGAACATTTAGTTATATCAAAACAAATAATTATTGAAGGACTAAATAGAGTAAAGAGTATAGGAACTTTTAAAAAGACTGCAAAAGGATTTGAAGTAGTAAATCCTGAAGGATATGTTGCGATAGACAATACAGGAAGTGCAGTAAAATTAGTAGACAGAATGGAGTTTGCATATAATAACTTCACTGCTATGAAATCTTGGGACAAGTAATGAAAAAGACATTCGGAAAATTTCTAACAGAAGCAAAAGATAAAGGTGCAGTGTTTACCTTTGGTCGTTTCAATCCACCTACAACAGGCCATGCAAAGTTAGTAGAAAAACTAAAGTCAGAATCCAACGGATATGAAGTACTACTATTTTCTTCACATTCAAATGACCGAAGAAAGAATCCATTATCACATAGAGATAAGATAAAATATCTAAGAAAATTCTTTGGTAAAATAGTAGTAGATGCAACTGCAAGAACAGTTTTTGATATTGCAAATGAGTTGCAGAAACAAGGATATAAAAAAGTAAGAATGGTTGTTGGTTCAGACAGAGTTAAAGAGTTTGAGATACTATTAAACAAATATAATGGAGTCAAAGCACGACATGGTTTCTATAAGTTCGATAAAATAGAAGTAATCTCTGCAGGAGAAAGAGACCCCGAGGCAGATGATGTCAGTGGAATGTCTGCAAGTAAGATGAGAGCATATGCAGAACAAGGAGACTATGAGAACTTTAAACTAGGAGTCCCTAGTAGAAACAATAAAGATAAAGAAAAATTATACAAAGACATTCGTAAAGGAATGGGTATTGCAGAAGGTACACTACCTGCATACATGTATGAAGATTTGATTACAGAAGGTGTGTATGACCCAGGCACATTCAAAGCAGTTTTCTTTTCAGGTGGGCCAGGCAGTGGTAAGTCAACAGTAGTTGATGCACTTTCACTAAAGGCACTTGGTCTTAAACTAGTCAATACAGATAAAGCATTTGAACTCGGTCTAAAGAAAGCAGGAATGACACTTGACCTTAGAGGTGCAGACTTTGATAGAGTAGACCCCATCCGTGCAAAAGCAAAAAGGGTTACTGGAAAGGGTATGGATATGTATATGGATGGTAGACTTGGATTGATATTTGACACTACCAGTGCAAACTTAAGTAAAATCAAACAATACAAAGAAATGTTAGATAAGATTGGATACGAATCTAAGATGATACATGTCAGTACATCACTTGCAAATGCACAAAAACGAAATGCAGAGAGACCAAGAAAATTACCACCCGAAATAGTAGAGAAAGATTGGAATAATTCAACTAGAAATATGATTGCATTGCAGAGAATATTCAAAGGTGACTTTTCTCATGTATCAAATGATGATGATTTAAAATCACTACAAACTAAAGCAAACAGACTCTATTCAAAACTAATGTCATGGACTACTTCATTCCCAAGTAATAAACTTGCATTGAAGTGGAGAGAGACCGAACTTCTGATGAAGAAGGGAAGTAAAGATATGGCCAAAAAATCACCAACAGATAAATCAAGTCCGTTTGGGTCAAATTTAAAAACATTCAAAAGTAGAAAGACTGGTAAGAAGACAGTTATTAAAAAGATATAAATAGTATTATGGATATGTTAAACACATTACTAGAAAAAAAGAAAGTCGCACAAGATAAAGATATCAAAGACCGTGACGGTACTCAACCTAAGAAGTATTTTGCAAAAGATGCTGACGGTGATGATATGGCAAAATCCACAAAAGACGCTCGTGCAAGACACTTCGAAAAGGGTAAAAAGTCTGCAGATGATGATGATTCTGCATACGAACCTGCACCAGGCGATGCAAGTGCAGAAACAAAACCATCAAAACACACTAAGAAATATAAGAAGATGTTTGGAGAGGGAGAACAAGATGAGTGTTGGGATGGATACACACAAAAAGGTATGAAAAAGAAAGGGGACAAAATGGTTCCTAATTGTGTTCCCGAATCAGTAGAAGAGGGTAAACTGGTCACTTCAGTTAATGATGTCATTAGAATGATTACTAAAAAAGTTGCAGACAGATTAGAAAAAGAGTATAGTAAAAATTCCGAGAAAGGTCTTGGTATGATTAACACTATCGGTGCAATGGTTGGTCATAAAGCGACTGATAAGTCACAACAGAAAGGTAAACTGTTCTTAAAGTTTGGTGATAACATACAAGAAGATGCAGCCGTAGATTCTGCAGAACTTAAAGCAAAACAGGCAGAAGAAATGGAGAGGTTGAAAAACAACCACGAAAAGGAACTGGAAGCACTTAAAGATAGACATGACAGACAATCTAAACGAATAGACCAACAAAAAGAGAAAGAGACACAAGACCAACAAATTCAGAGTAAGAGGGATGCAGATAGAAAATCTGCAGAAAAGAAAAAAGAGTCCCAAAAAGAAGAACGGGATTATAAGAAAGAGTATGATGAGTATCACTCTAAACCCGAACAAGTTAAAAGACGTGCAAAAAGAAATGAAGCACGAAGAAGTTTAAAGGATAGAAAGGATATAAAAGGAAAGGATGTACACCACAAGGATAACAATCCTATGAATAATGATAAGTCTAATCTATCAATTGTATCACAGAAATATAATAGGTCTGAACCAAGACTTAGAAAATTAAAAGAGAAGGGGTTACTACCAAATGGCAGGAAATAAACACGACAACGGTGTACACGAACAAGGTACAGACGAAACAAGAATGGCATACCAAGAAGATACGCCTGGTCAATCAGTAGAACAGTATATCGAAGATAGAAATAAGGCATACCACGAAGAGGCCGTAGAAAAGAAAAAGAAACACTTTAGTCAAGTGTTCCAAAATCCACTAAAAGGATTCCCTTACAATGAAGAAATTCAAGTAGATAAAATATCTGAAAATTATAATCAAGACTTAACTCTTGCCACTAAGAATGTAGCAAGACTTTCTAAGAAAGAAACTGGTCAAGACCAAAAAGATTATCAGGCAGTATCTAAGGCTCTTGCTCAAGGTAATCTTGGTGCAGTTAAGAAAGTAATTAAAGGTATCTCAACAAAAGAAATCCAAGCTGATTTATTAAATATACTTGTAGGTTATAATGACCTAATTGCTAAAATGTATCCTAAGGCAATAGATAGTAAAGGTAATCTTAAAAAAGGTCTGAATGTAGATAAACTAATTAAAGAAGACAATATAGAAGAAGGATTTGCAGAAAGACAGAGAGAAAAAACTAAGTCTCAACAGAAAGCACATCAAAAAAGAATGATTAAAATTGCAAGAAAATCTATCAAAGACTACGAAAAGAAAAATAAAAAAGAAGAGATAGATGAGAATGCAGATGCATCTCTTAAAAAGAAATCAGAAAAGAGTGGTATATCAGTCGGTATTCTAAAACAAGTATACAACCGTGGAGTCGCTGCATGGAAGACTGGACATAGACCAGGCACAACTCCTGAGCAGTGGGGACACGCAAGGGTTAATTCCTTTATCACTAAAGGTAGTGGAACATGGGGTAAGGCAGATAAAGACCTTGCGAAAAAGGCTGGTGGGTAATGAAAACCTTTCATCAAATTGCAATAAGTGAGACTCTTGATTCCCTTCAAGAGACTAATACAAACTTACTAGACAATCCGTTTAGATTAGGTTCTATGATGTATTTTGAGGTAATCAAAGAGGCAAGAAAAAGATTAAACGAAGGACGATACACACTTACAGAAGTCGACAAACAAATTTTAGAAACAGATTTGGGAGAGTTTGATGTCTGTGAGGGTAATCTAGTCCCTCTCGATTGTCCAATGATTGTAGAGGAAGAAGAAAAACAACCCGAACTTAATAAACCTAAGGCAGGTGGCCCTAAGAAATACTATGTGTATGTTAAAGATGGGGACAAAGTCAAGAAAGTTACATGGGGAGACACAACAGGTCTCAAAGTAAAACTAAACAATAAAGATGCAAGAAAATCATTTGCTGCTCGTCATAAATGTGACCAACAGAATGATAAGACTACTGCATCATATTGGGCATGTAGATTGCCTCACTATGCAAAACAACTCGGTTTGAGTGGTGGTGGGTCATTTTTTTGGTAGACTAAATATAAGGGAGAACATTATGAGTCAAGTGATAAGTGAATATATGAATGACGACAGAACAGCCGTTATTCGTAAAGAATCTGAAGGTTACGAAGTAGACCTTTACAAAAACAAAATCTTAATAGAAACACGAAAGGTACATAACCACAGCAATGCATATGCAGAAGATGTTGCAGATAACTATGTGTTAGGAGTGTTTGATGCAGTTGAGAAAGATGGTAGTTTCTATGGTTACAACCAAAAGAATGATAACTTTTATCCTGGCTTAGATGACTAATCCATATACCGAAGAGACTGTAGAACAACACGGGACTGGTAAAAAGTTCATTGTTAGAAGGTTTTCACATGATGTATCAGAAGAAGACCTAGTGTGGCACAGAGACACTAAAAATAGAACCATACATATATTAGAAGGTTCAGAATGGGAGTTGCAGAAAGAAGATAAACTTCCAGTAGAATTAAAAGTAGGTGGTGACTACTCTATATTGAAAATGGAGTACCACAGATTAATAAAAGGTGACGGAGACCTCGTAATAAGGTTCCCAATTATATAAATAATAGTACTATGAGTTATAAATCAGAAAACTGGAAAGATAAACTAGAACAAGTTCGTTCTCACGTTCAATTAAAAGAAGGTTCTGTTGAAAAATCTGCAGAACAGATAATTGACGAAGAAATTGAGGCTGAACTAAGACTTTTTGAAACAGAAGTATTGGAAGAAGAAATTCTCCTAGAAGCATCCGCTGGTGCAATGATTGATAAGTTATTCAATCTAAAAGGTGATAAAGATTCACAATACGGTGTTGCAAAGATGTTATCTATGACTGGTGTCAAAGTTGTTCAATCAATGCAGAAACAAAATCCAAAAGGATTTTCAAAGTTAGTTGCACAATTAGGTAAAGAGAAGAAGATTACACTACCTACCAATAACAAACTGATGGCAATGTTCAAAGATGCAGGTGTTAAACCAATGCCTGAAGAAGTCGAAGTTGTAGAAGAACAACTTTCAGTAGAAAAAACAATAGAAAAGTTGACAGAAAAGAATATGCTTGGTAGACTTGCTAAGTCCATGGAACTTAATGAAAACAATAAGGAAAAGTTATTTAACTATTTCGATAAAGGAGAGTTGAACCAATGAAATTCACATCAATAGGGTTATCAGATGAACTATTAGAAGCATCTAAGACTTTACTCAAACAGGGTAAAGACTATGAAGATTTCTTTCAATCTGCACTTAAAAAATTTGGTGTTACCTCACCTGCAGAATTCAAATCAGACGAAGAGAAAAAGAAATTCTTTGACTATGTAGACAAAAACTACAAAGGTAAAAGTGAAGAAGTAACAACCGAAGAAGTCCAACTAGATGAAATTCAACAAAAAGAGGTAGATGCATTAAAAAAGTTATCTAAGGACATGCAATCTGTCCTGAAAGGTTATCAAAAGATTGCTAGAATGGGTGATAAAGAACTTACAAACACAAAGTATAATAAAGATTACGAAGCAGTTCTTAAGTCAAGAGATGTAATCTTACAACTCATTGGTAAAGTAAACACTCAAAAGATTTTAAATAAAGAAGAAGTTTTAGAAGAGAACATTCAGAAAGTTCTTAAGATGTATCCTAGAGACAATGACTGGAAAAAGTTAGTCACAAAATACAAAAGGGATATTGAGGCCATGCGAAATAACAGTAAAGATTTACCATCTAAAACAGAAGATGCACTTCTCACATGGGGTTTTGACAATGGAGAGATTACTAACGAAGATGATGCAGAAAACTTTATCGACAAAATATTAAATGCATAGGAGTTGACATGAATTTATTTCACGAAATCAAAAAACAAGCAAGAGAAGAGAGTATTAATGAAGTCTCTCGTTCTGCAATGGTACAAAAGGCAATAGATATTGCAACCTCAATGAGTGGAAACTATACTGGTGCTTTTAAAAGAATAGAAAAGATTAAAAAAGGTTTATCAAAAGATAAAAATGTCGCAAAGGCATTGAAATTGGCAAACGAAGAAACCGTATCAGAAAATTACAGAACTGCTGCAAGACATGGTATGGGTACTGAAGGTAAGAAAGAGGCAAGAATCGGTTTAGAATTAGACTATTACGATAAAACTGGTGCAAAGTACATGGGTAAAATCGTAAAGAAAGACTCAAAAGGTTATACAGTTAAAGATGACAAGAGTGGTAAGATGCATACTTTTGTTTACCATGACAGAATAAAGGCAAGAAAATTCTTACAGAAAGTTGGTGAGGAGATGCAAGAAGGTAAAGGTACTGATATATTTCAAAAGTATAGTAAAGTAATTAGTAGACTTTCTAGTAAAGAACAAGACGAAATATTAGATGCATTATACACTATGAACACTCAATCAGGTGGAAAGACTAAAGAAGCACATAGTAAAGTTAAAGAACTTTTAAACTTAGATTACACACCTGAAGGTGATAACATACAAGAAAAAGTAGAGTATGCAGAATACAAATTCAGAAACAAAAGAGATGCTCAGAAGGCACTAGACTACTTTAAAAGTCAACAGTTAATAGACCTAAACATTAATGATGATGGATTAAGTCAAGGTGAACTTGCAATTGATGCTGGTACAAAGGATATGACTAAGTACCACAAAGAAGTATTAAAGAAATTTAAACCAAAAGTTCTAACAACAGAAATGGCATCTGCACAACAGGCCGCAATTGCAATCGCAAAGAAAAAGAAAAATGAATCTGTTATGGATGCATACAGAGAAATGTGGGAAGAGAAACTTGACGAAGAGATGATTTCTTACAGAGTTAAGAAGATGCAGAAACCCGAAGAAGATAAATTTAAAAGGTCTGCAAAGATGATGGGTCTAAAGATTACTATGGACAAAGGTAGAGACGATACAGTAATCGTTATGAGTGGAACTAAGAAGAAACTTAGAGACTTTGATGCAGTTGCAAGAGGTAAATCATCATTTGGTGACCCTTCAACAATCAGACATTTTGACGAGAAGTAACATGACATATAAAAGTCTAGTACAAGTAATTAAAGAACATAATGTAGGTAAAGAAGAACTTGTTGAAAGAATAGATTTTCATGGTAAAAGTCCTGCAGAGAAAAAAGGTTCAGAGTTCGATAGAAAATCAGAAATCAATGGTTATAAAAAGATTTTAAAGTCTATTGAAAAGATTAACAAAGACCACGAGAAGTTTCAATATAACAATCGTGCAGACGGCCCATCTAATATATTTAAAGGTCTACAACAAGTTGAAAGAACATGTTATGACATGATACGAGAAATCGA
>Ga0206682_10001575_pt1 | contig 22283 bp, 21 predicted proteins | sample M240m12015metaG_FD_155444 | JGI IMG/M metagenome (GOLD analysis project Ga0206682, IMG submission 155444) | Ammonia-oxidizing marine archaeal communities from Monterey Bay, California, United States - M2 40m 12015 | ecosystem: Environmental > Aquatic > Marine > Intertidal zone | place: USA...
CTGTGCTAAATCTTCAGGAGTAGCTGCACCAAAACCAGTAACTTGAGCATAAGATATTTCACGCTCCATAGCCCACCCAAACGTATCGTAACGTCTTGGTAGGGTTGTACTGTAAGGGTTAACAGACTTGATTATTTTATCTTTAATCCCATTAGGCTGTGTTAAAGGTGCATTACCTCTCGCAGCTTCTTGGAACTTACTAATAGAACTAGGCACTACTTGTAGGATTTTATCAAAGATGAAGTTACCCGCTAAGTCTAGTGCCTTAGCTTTATCTTCACCTTCAGGACTTTCCATCAGACCAGTAAAGCGTACCGCTGTGCCTACTGTATCAGACACACCTTGTGTTAAGGCAGAGTCACGAATTGCAGAGATAGCTGTAGCAAATCCTACACCAAAGGTAGCCATGATTTCATCAGGGATTCCACCCTCATCACCAGCAACACCGTCCATGTTCTTCTTCTCTTGATAATCTAAGTAACCTTCAAGAGCGTTCGTTACAATCGTAGCAGGAATACGTAAAGGTTCCCACCTAGCGAATGTTACTTCTTTACCGCCATCGAGGAAGAACGGGTCTTTAATGGTCAACGGACGCATTGTAGATTTATTCTTTTCCCCTGTCATGGTGTAGTCAACGTTAGGACTGCCTGAGATAGAACCTTCGGCATACTTAGTGATGACGTATAGCATCCATGAGTACGCTACTGCTGCTTCTGTTTTAGCTCTTGCAGCTCTAGCAGCGCCATTAATACCAGCCATGTCATTTCTAAACTGTGGTAACAGACTGTTCACTGCTGGTGTTAAACGCATAGACTCATGGAACAACCATGCTGGTGTTCTAAAGAATAAGTTACCGATAACACGAGACCAAGCTTTATCTCTTGTCCAGTCCTCGTAAGCTTTCGCCATACGCTCTGGTAACGCTCCGTCTGCACTAAAGTCTTTCTTGTACAATAACGTCTGTACAGAATCTAAAGCAGCTTCACCTGTCTCTTGTATACTATCAGCTTCCTTAACTAGTGCTTTTGCTAATCGCATCGCCTCTGGTGTCCCCTCTGATACAAGTTTTTGTGCTTGCGCTCTAAGGTCAGCCACTGAAGCCGTATCGTTAAGCGTTTTAAATGCGCCTTTGCCCATCATCTTAACTTCTGCGTTAACAAAATCTTCTAAGTCTTTACCTGTCTTGCCTTTTCTTGCTCCAAGTTCATAGATTGGTTTTAACTTCTTCTCTGTAATATGGAAGTCGTATCCCTTATCAATTTCCTTTTGGATGTTATCATCGATGTACTTTCCAATGTCCTTACCTTTAAGACCTTTTTCTGCCGCTTCGCCTAGTAATTTATCAAAGCCTTGCGCTGTTAGGCTGGATACCGCTGCCAGCTCTTGGTTAAACGCATCCGATGCACCAACAAGGCGCGGGAAGAAGCGTAAGAACTTAGCAGCTTCTGTTGATCCTAAGATAGACTCAATCTTAACACCGCCCTCTAAGAAACGTGAAGGATCAGCGGTAAGCATTGTTTGCTCATACCGAGCAGCAGCTCTAGAAGACACTAAAGACGCTTGTAACGCTCCTTGCATCTGCGAGTAGACCATCATCGCTTTTTTGTATGACATACGATTAAGTGGATCACTCAGTATCGAGTCTAGCATTGGATAGAAAGCTACCTTCAGAGCTGGGAACACAGTGTTGTAGGCTATAGTAGAAGGACTAAACACACCTGAGATGGATGCCTCTAAAACCTGTTCATCTAACGTAGTTTTAGGCTTTACGCCTACTACACGCTCTACATCATATTCAGCCATTTCATCAAGTAAACGATTAAACTCTTTATCGTTATCACGGAGCGCACGTATATTAGACGCGCCTTCGTAGTCATCTACTTTTAAAGCCTTATCAATGTCCGCCTCATAACTATCTATAATCTTTTGAAGCTCGCGGTTGTAATACTTCTTAGCAGCGTCTGCCACCATAGCCTTCTCATCAAATTCAACACCCTGAGCATCGGCAATCTTTTTACGATACGTCATAAACTCTTGAATTTCTCTCATGCCTCTGCCTTGGTAAGCATTAACATGGATACGTAGCATCCCCATCTGTTCAGCTACAATTTCAGACAGTGCTAGTTTATTTTGTAAAATTAACCTTTCATCGTCCGATATATTTTTGGTTAATAAACCCTCTAGAACGTATCTGTCTGCTGATGCTAATTCATCGGCAGCGTTTACTTGACGCATAACAGCGTTGTAATCATCTTGGTCTTTATAACCCCGTTGATTTAACTCTTCTACTAAACGCTCTAATGCACCCTCTGGGTTTTGTTTCATATCTTCAAAGATACGGTGGGCGTGTGTGAATAGCTTAGGAGTTACTAGAGCTTTAGGAGGGGGAAGCTCGCCTGTTTCGTTTGGCTTTGCTTTGGCTTTCGCTTTAGGAAGTACAGGCTTTTCATAAGTTACCCTTACTGTATTATCACCACCTTTAGCTTTAGCCTTAATATCTGCTCTTATCTTAGCCGCCTGTCCGTCAATGTTCTTTACGCCAGCACTTTCTAAAAATGCCCTGTACTCTTTATAATAAGCACTCTTGTTTTTTGAACCCATTTGGTAGAGTACACGCGCTACGTCATCTTCAAAATCTAAGTCAACAGCTCTGTCACCATAGTTGTATCTAGGCTTAGAACCTTTTAACTCGTTTGGTAGTTTAGGCGCAATCCATACGCCAGCATCTTCTGCTGCGCCTTCATCCACCTTATCTTTGATTACTTTATCTACTTCTGAAGCTGGTAAGCCATCATCAACAGCTCTAGCTACAAAATCATCACCTTCAGCATCGGACTGTGCTTTATAATCAGCAATCTTCTTCTCAGCTAGTATCTGTTTTGCTACTGCTTCTTCATCTCTCTTTTTAGCAGCCGCTGCAATCTTAGGTTCGTAATACTTACTCGCCATTTTACCGACACCGTAGTTTAATGCAGTACCAATAGCAGCTCCACCAGCAAGACCTATAGTACCCATTAGCATGGTACGTGAAGTGTCATACTCGTCTTGCGCTCCCGCATCAATTCTTACGTTCTGCATCATAGCATCAGAAGCCATAGCGTGTGCTGCACCTTCTGTACCAGCTAGCGCCCCTACTCTTTTAGCAGAGGTGTTAATACCAACTTTAGCAGCAGCTTCTACAGACTTAGCACTAGCTTTCTTAAGCGATGCTTTCATTGTCTGTCTTAATGACTCTTTCATAGCAAGCTTTGCCGCTTGTCCAGCTACAGCCGATGTACCAAGAGTAGCTAGACCTAACCAGTTAGTTACGTCTGTCATCATCTCCCAGCCAGCTTGACCAGTTGTGTGCCAGCTCATATTAACAGCGTCATACTGATCTAACATATAGACAAAAGCTTCTTTAGTTTTCTGGTCTGCCTTCATCACTCTTGACGAGTCAATCGCCATGTCACCAATGTTGTAGTTAAATCCTGCCATCTGTTTCAGACCGTAGTCTGCTAACTTCTCGCGGTAAGATTCACCACTGTATCCTTCTAGCTCCTTGTCACCTTTCTGGGGTACATACCCATAAGTCATTTCAAAGAAATGTTGAGAAGACCTAACCCAATCATCTTTCTTATGGAGGTCAGTCCACTCAACGTCTTGTTCAATAACACCAAAAGGTGTGTAGCCTTGTTCTGGTTCTATGACAGGTTGCTCTTCTGGTTCTATGACAGGTTGTTGTGTTTCCGTAGGCGAGTTTTCTGCCAAGAAAGTATCGAGATTAAACTCATCTTTCTTTTTATCCTCTTCCTCGAAAAAGGCATCTAAATCAAAATCTGCCATACATGGCTCCTATTAATCGTAGTATCTTTTGTATTTGTTATCCTCGAACGCTGCTTCAGGGTTCTCTCTAATTCTCTGTATTAACTCCCTAGCGTCTGCTCGCATAGTCCAAGCTAATTTTGGTATTTGAGCCTGTAGCATTTCTATAGCGTTCTCAGCGTAATCATTAATGACAGCTGACTTCTCTTCATCAGACATATCGCTAAGAGTCTCTGCTGCTACTTGGTAGTCTTTTGTGTTTTTATTAGAAGTTAGTGAGGTTTCGTTCTCAGCTTCAAGCACTGTCTCTAGGTTTTGTATTAATTCTTCGTCACTAATCTCTGGTACTGGTAATCCTCTATCTACCCACTTTTTTACATCTCTTGGATTATCTTTAATATGCTCCCAAGCCTTTTTATACTTTGGAGATAACTCTTCATAGGTTAAATTAGTAGTTTTCTCCTCAGTTTCCACAACCTCTGTGGACTCTTCTGGTTCATCTGCTGTAGTCGCTGTCTCACCATCTAAGCTTACTTCTGATGTTTGACTAGTGTCAGGCACTCTGTTACGTAACTGATCGAAGAAATCAAAATTAAGATCATCTATCTCATCTGGTGTAAGGGGGTTATCCCAACCTTTATCACGCTGTGCTGCTGAATAAAGCTTCCTATACAAACGTTTAGCATCTGCTGTTTTATCTAGAATGTAACCAGCTACCTGTGCTTCAGGCACTGTAAATTTAGCTGTACCATCTAACAAAGCTTGTACTTCACCAGAAGGGAAGTTAGCTGCGGTATCAACACCAACAAGCAGACCACCTAAGTTATTACTTAAGTAACTTTGTTCGTTGTCTAAGAATAGAGGGTTATATAATAAGTATTCATCTAGTGATGCTCTATCTAACGATACTTCATTACCATGTTTATCCTTAACTGCGTTACCTTCCATATCGACAAGAACGTTACTGCCGTCTGCAATAGACTTCTGTACTTGTAACATAAAGTTATTCTTGTTCTTAGAAGATGCAGCACCAGTAAGCTTACCACGCTCTTCGTGTGCTGTAAGAGCTTGTGTCTGAGCTAAGGTTAGGTTTGGTGTATCGAATGTAATAGTGCCGTTAAATGCAGCATCGTCTGCTTTGTTACGATCATCAATACGCTTTGCATTATTAGCAGTTACCGCTGCGCGTTGATCTGCTTGAAACTTATCCTTAATCGCTACTCTAGCATCAGCAAAGAAATATCTAGTAGCGTCATCTTGGTATTCTTTAGGTAAATTCTCAGGAGCTAGTAAGTACGGATTGTTGGTAGCCTTAGCAGCTTCAAGTATGCTTTCACGAACCCACTGCTTTTTGATTTCTGGTGGGACGTTGATTCCTGCTTCGTCTGTGTAGGTTTTGAACTTTGCTTCGATTGATTCATAAGTCCTCGCGGCTGCGTTGTTTCTTAATTCTATTTTATAAGCATCAGTGGCAGTATCTAGATCACCGCTCTCCTCAAGGGCTAAAAAGCTCTCGTGCTCCTTTGTAACAACAGAAGACACAACACCTTTGAAGTCTCTCTCAATTTTCTTCTCACCTTCAGCAGATTTAGCTTTAGATGCAGCAATGTTAATACGATCTACACCTTCTTGCCAGCCTTTGTTGTAACCGACAAGCTCGTGTGCGTCCATACCGCTAGTAAGTTCTAGCTCTTGCATATAAGACTCAACGTGATTAAGCCGCGCTACATCGTCTTGCAGAGTGAAGGAATCCATTGATGCTTCTGCTTCAGCTATTAAACGCTGACCTCTCTCGTACCCTACAGCCGATCTAACTCTTGTTTGGAAACGTAAAGGTAAACTAGCAAAGGTCTCTGAAGTATAAGGGGCAGCCCCATTGCGCTGCTCTTCTATTTCAGCAGCAGTGATGTTTGCTAAATCTTCTTGTATTAATTTTACACGTTGTTCACTTTCTTTTGCTTTAGCATCGAGAAAAGTCCCGCCTAGAGATGCTAGTGCACTAATAGCTTTGGCTGTTTGCATCTTACCACTGCGGGCAAGCTTCTGCTCTGCTGTTTCAGATTTTACAAACGTATCTACTTGCTGTGCTCTCTTCTCGTATTGTTTGGTTTGGACAGCCTGAGCGAAGTTCACTGTTTCTGATAATGATTTACTCATGGTGCTTTAGCCCCCGCTGCTTTATTTGCTTTTATGGTTGAGAGGCTAGACGCGGACGAGATACCTGTCTGAGCACCTTGTACAGCAGACCCTAATACATCTCCAATACCTACACCAGCGCCTCGTGATACTGAGTTGATTCTTGACGTATGAGTAGACTCTTGACCTAATCTTGATTCGTTCATCTGTGCCAATTCTCTTCCTAGGTTTTGCGTTACCATTGTATTGGCTTCTAAACCTTTTCTGACAATACCTTGTTGATAAGCCAGTGTACTATTACCGTTTGCTCCTGACTCGCCACCAGCGACTACGGCTCTTGCTAGTAGTTCACGGGACTGTAGGTCATTAACTACTTGTTCTTGAGCAGCAGCCTCTTGTGCTTGAGCCTCCTGCAAGTTAATTTGTCTGTCTGCATCAACCTTAGCTTGATTAGATGCTCTTAGGTTTTCTTCATACGCTGCGTCTTGTGCATCACTGGCGGCTTGCTTTGCCATAATACCACCAGCGGTGCTCATTATACCGAGTGTAATTGATACTGGATCACACATTATTTTTAATCCTCACAAATTGGTAGAAAGGTTCCCTCCCTACACCGTGTTCTTTTATTAAATCAATAAACTGGAATCCCAGTGATTTTAACCATCTCTTCGACACTGTATTATCAGCGTGTACGTAGTTAAGCAGAAGTGGGTAGTCGTTGTTAATCTTCTCTACCCACTCCATTGCTTGTGGTATAAACTCTTTCTTGGTGTCTATTAACTTATCTGTGCCTAACAACCAAGGGCTGCCAAAGGCTTTACAATCTGCCACACCAAACATTCCTACAATACTTCCATCTTCGTGTATGATACTGTGACATTCTCTGGAAGCTTTAAAGCTCGCCTGAAGTGACCTTAGCGGGTCTACCCCGTTACTAGCCATAACTTCTTTAGCGTCTTGATCTCTCATAAAGGGAGCCATCTCTCGACAGTCTCCCCAGTTTGCGGGTCTGTAGTGGTGTGTCATATTTATAGTCTCTGGTTTCTTAGAACGATATACCCCTCCCACTCTGCACTTTGGAACGTGCTGGGAAGGTGTGAGTCGTTAGTTATTGTTATGGCTGTGTCTGTTGCCCGTGCTTGCACCCCAACTTGGAATGCTCCGTCATCGATAACAGCAGACTGATCTAAAAGGTTGTGTTGGTTATCTAATACACGCCCCGTAAAGTGTGAGGTAACTGGAGACCTACCTACGGAGTCTACAGTAACGTCAAAGTGTCCCGTGTCATTATAGTTAAACGACATCTTCCTTAACTGGAAGCGGGCAAGCTGTGTTGAGTCACCTTGTGTTGGTTTAAACACTTGCTCTGACATTTGATACTTAAATGTATAGGGGATACCCACAACTGCGTTGCTGCTAGAGCTACCAAGTGCTGCGCTTTGCTCTGCTGTCGGGTTGTTTGGGTTGAATGCCCCCAAAGATAACCCATCACTGTTCACAAGCTCTAAGTTTGCTGATGGGTAGTCGTCAGGAATGTGCGAAACATAATCTATCGTAACCTGACTGTCCAACAACACCTTGGTTTTATCATACTTCACATCCAGCATTTCATAAGTGCCGTCTTTATAGTTAATATAAAGTAGATTATTACTAAAGAATATGTGTTTTATTTCTTCACGGAAAGTCCACACAGACCAAGAACTTTGTAATCGATCTGTTGAGGAGTTATACCATTTATACACATATAGTTTCTTTCGTTCTGTTGAGTCATTTTCATCGTCAACACGGGCTACAAGCATATCCTCATTAGCCGAGGCAGCAAACTGTACAACCTTTTCCTTTATATATTCAGGAACGTGCGATGTAACAGAGCTGGCATCTTTAACTTCCGTTGTCTCTCTAGTAAAGAACTCACGTACTCCCGCATAACCTCCAGATTGTGTGGCAAAGAATACACTGTTCCCCGCTGCTATTGGAGGTGCTGTAAGATCGCACTCATATTTAGTAGACTGCTCTATTGTTACCTCAGCTGGCGTTAATAACTGTGTAGCTGATAATGTAAACTGGTTAAGGTTGGAGAATAATAATAAGTTATCCTGTATTGGTACAGCTGCTTTTAGGGTTGACACTTCGTTCTGGCTTACCGCTACATCAATAGGGTCAGAATCTAGAAGAGTTCTTACAGTAGTACGGAAGAAGTTGTAGTAATCCCCTGCCCCACTAAATATAACATTCTCTCCTGATAGAAAACCTAAACGGTTTCTGTGGAAGAATACATCTGTTATGGTGCTGCCTGTGAAACTAGGGAATGGGTTAGTATTCTCATCTCCACACTTGCGGTTTTCCCACGGAGCTTGTCCAAATGTAAAACTTAAATCAGCGTTTTGTTTTAGCTGATGAGGCATTTTGGTTTGGAGAAAGGAGTTGACTGTGTTAGGTGCAGCACATTCTCTCCAAAAACCTGAACCACCTTCGCCTTCAAACTTTGCATAAAAATCATCTTCTTTCTTTTGGTTATCGCCCACAACGCCTACGACAAAACCGTCCTCGCATTGGTTGGGTAAATCTGTAAATGATTTAGCGTTCTTTCTGAATGCTTTAAGGTTCACACCCCCATCGTCATCTGTAACTCTAATTGTATAATTATCTGTGTTAGCCCTTAAAACAAAGTAAGGTAAATCACTAGTGCTGCTTGGGTATACGTTAGTGACAGCACCAGTTTGGTTCAGTATGCCCCTAAGCCCATCAATTACAGCACTAGTTTTAAGAGCATCGTTGTTAATTTCTTGGTCATCGCCGCCAGAACCAAGACCACCGTCCGTTATTTGTTTTGGTGTTGTGTAGGCCTGATAACCAATACCAGTCCCAGATGAATTTAGCACCTGAACCGTATACTTTCTTCCGTAATTCACACTCTTAAGATAAATCAAAGATTTTTTAGTATCGTGAGCTAACCACCCTCTTTCAGAAGTGGCATACCCTGCATAGTAAGTTGTATGTTGTTCAACATTTTTTGTTTTATTCACAATAAAGGTTGCATCAGCAACAGAAGTTGCGGTTACATCTTTATAGTATTTAACTCTATTGCTGAATGTTCTGCTATATTGATCGGTATAATCGGGTAGGTAATAAGTGTTATCGTTATTATGTGCAATCCAATTGCCATCTGCATCCCAACTAGCCACATAAGACTCATAACGAAGTGACCCTGCTTCATCGTAGACTAAAACTTTAGGTTTTGGCAACGCTCCCGCATAGTTAAGAGCTTGCTGTCTAACACTCGTTATAACAATTAAATACACCTCATCATCGCTGCGCTTATATGTATGAAAAAAGGCTTTATCTAGGTAGGGTATGTCGTGAATAGCTCTTGTATTTACGTTAGCGGTGTTAGCTGCTGTATCCTCAATATTCCCACCGTAACCATAACTATGTGTTATATCGTCTTCAGGGTCAACACACTTTAACTTATTTAAAAACTTTGTAGGTGGGCGTTTCTTAAGACCATCAACCACATCCGAGAAACCGTTTTCCTGTACTTCTCCCTGACTCTCTAATCGTAGAGCTGCGGGTTGTTGGCTAACCCCGTTAATGAGGTTGGGTATGCTTTTAGAAACTAAAGCCATTTAGATCACCTTGTGTCCGATTGAACGATCAAGAACACTATACGTGCCGCCATCGTCAAATATGTTATAGTCCCCGTTCTCGCTTTCCATTTCTTTTAAAGCGAATAGGGCTTGTTGCTCATCAGCTCTGTTCATGGCTGAGAGGTTGTCACTACCGACTACTCTTTCTTGGAATAATCGCGCAGCTTTAATTGTGATGTATCGTCTTGCTACTTCTGGTATCTGTGTGAAGTCTAGCATATAGACAATATCTAGTTTTAAATCTTTGTTGATGATGTCTGTGTGTTGTACTTTGTCGTACATGAAAGCACCACGTTGTACGTATTCGTTCTTGTTACTTCTATATTTATTTACTGAACTAGCTAGGTCAGCTCGCAAGACATTTGTTGCTAGTTGTATTTTACCGTTAACATCTTTAGCTACTGTTACATCTGGCTCACTGTTGAAGTTCCAGCCAAATGACTGAACATCTCTTGAAACTTCATTGAGTACAGTCTCAGCCGTTTCAGCATCAACTAAACCAGAACTTAAGCTGTTGACTGGTGCTTCGCCAATGGTCGAGAGCATAGAGTTTACAGCCTGAAGCTGTGTTGTTGGAGTTGTCATATTTACCTCAATGAAAAAATAAAGAGAAACACCCCCGAAGGGGTGCTCTCATAAAATGTTACTATACTAGTGAGATAGCAGCTTTACCACGTAGAACATTATGTCCCATCGCGTATTTAGCAACCATCAAAGTACCTTGACGTTCGATCTGATATTCAGACTCAACACCTAGGTCTAGTAGCTTAACAGTAGCCGCAGCGTCTTTAGTAAAGATCAAGCCTTTAACAGCAGATGATGCGTTGTATGCAGCGCGATCTGAACCGCCATCAGCAGCAGCAATCGGAGTTGGAGTGTCAGTAGTTGTACTAGCTGGTAGGTGGTTAGACATATAAATCTTAACACCGCCTACAGTTGGTACGTTACCGCCAGCAACACTACCGTTACCACCGAAGTCTCGGTTCATAGCTGTAGTATCAGTACCCATCAATGCGTAGTACATAGCTGGATTAAGTACACAATACTTCTCACCAGTTACATCATGTGCATCGAAAGTCTCAAGAGACTTGATGATACCGTTTACAATCTCTTGACCAGATACGTCAGTACCAGTGTCAGCACCGTCTAGCGCAATCTTACCAGCAGCACCAGAAGCGAAGTCACCGTTTGCCCAGTAACCAGCTTGGTCACCGCCAGCAGCAGTTTCAGAAGCTTGTTGGATTGTAGCGAAGATGTTCTTATCAGCAGCGTTAGCTAGAGCGTTACCCATTTCTGATGAGTAGATAGAACGCACATCGTAGTGGTTCATTGCTTCATCAATCTTAGGTACGAACACTGAGCTGACCAATAGGTCATCTACAGTTACTGTTACTTCGCTGTGATTTACGCTGTCACCAAGAATGGTTTCACCAGCTTTCTGATAGGCTGCACTTGCCGTCCCAACACTTGGGAATTGAGCAGATTTGCCATTAGAAATTGTGCGAGTTCTGTGAAGGGGCATAGCGATGTTCTTTTCTTCAAACGAAGTTAAAACCTCACCAGCAAATTGTTTTAGAAATAGTGATCGAGCATCACCAGTTCCGTTAGTTTGACCTAGGCGCGATACGTTTCCAGTATCACTTGGAGTTCCTGAGTTCCATGCCATTGTAATATACCTTTTGTTAAATGTTTAAATGAATGTTTAATGTTTAGTCACTTAACACTTAATCTTTCCGCTTAGATTGTCCCCGCAGGGGTCAAAGGTAATTAATCGTTGTGTTTCGTTCCTGTTAAAAAAGCCCTCCGAAGAGGGCATAAAGAGACTATTGTACGTTGCTACGCTCTAACTTAGAGGTAACAGACTGACGGTATGCTGGATCACTCTTGTATCGAGGGTCTCTCATAGCTTGAGTCACTTCTGACCAAGAGCCATAAGTACCGCCTGAAGAGGGCGCAGATTGTCCAGACAATAATGCTGGGTCAGTCCCTTCGGCAGCTTGATACTTTGAGCGTAATCCTTCTACAGCCAGCTTAACCATATCAATATCTCCTGAGTCTACTGCTCGATCATAGGCGGCAATCTCAGGTTGACTGAGGTTTTCGCTTGCCCATGTTGTCATCTCGCCATAAGACTCTTCTCCTCCAACTATGTTGTGGACGGAGCTTTGGTAATCGCTGTTTAGAGACTCTTGTCCTGCTATCCAACTGTCTACCAAATTCTGGGGGAAACCAGCATCAGCTAACTTATTGTAAGCATCCTCTGATAATCCACCTTGATTATACTCTTCTTGTAGTGCATTGAAATCAACACCAGCTTTCTCTACTGCTTGTTGCACTTCACTACCAGAAGGTTGTTCTTCTGTTGTTTCTTCGGGAGCAGCTTCAGGCTCTTCTGCGTCATTTGCAGTTTGCCCTTCTCCCATTTTTTTCTCCAAATTTGAATAGGCGCTTGCCATATCTTCAGGAGTCTTAAATTTTTCTGGCAACCAGTCAGGACGTTCCTCTTTATTAGGATCGTTGTTCGCCTCTAACTGCTCACCTTTGGCAATCATAGCATCTACGTGCTCTTGTGATTCGCCTTGTTCTTCATGTGTGTTTATGTTGTCTGTCATAATAGTCTCTTTTGGTTTATTTGTTTGCTGTAACAATGTTATTAACACTAGCAGCTTTTATAGGTTCAGGGTCTTTTCTATCTACCTTTGTTTTATCAGCTTTTTGTCTTACATCGTTTTGAGCTTGAGCAGGAGGGTTAGCTTTTAAATAACTTATTGTTGCATCCATAAGTTCGCTCATCTACTCCTCCTCGTTCATCGCCTGTTGCTGCATCTGATCAGACATACCTTTGATAGCAGGGCTTACACCCTTCTCTGCCATTTGCATCATCTGTTGTTGCTGCATCATCTCTTGTTGTTGTTGAGCTTCCTGTTGCTTCTGCTCATCAGATTTAACAAGACCCTGTGTATCAATACCTAGGGATGCACCGAGACGATCTAAGTAGTCACCAATGTTTAACTCACTGGCAATGACTTCATTACCTAGTGGTTGTAGCATCTGTAAGAACTGACTCAGCTTGTTTAAGTCTTGACCGCGACCAAGAGCTTCTAGACCTGTAACGATCTGTGGCTTGAGTGTGTCTTTAGGGAACTTAGGCATCTTACCTTCCTTCTGCATCTTACTAAGAAGGAGGTTGACGAGAGGCACTTGAAACTCTTGTGATAGTACAGAGTAGATACCGCCAAGAGCTGTCTCTAGCTCCTGTGCCATGTACCGCACTTCTTCTGCTGTTACTCTCTCAGCTTGTCGTTGAACAGAACTGTTAAGTAAGAAAGCAAAGGATAAGCGTTCTGTAATCTTCTGCATTGTTTCTTGTGCTACTCTAAAGTCATTAAACTTGTTAGCTTGTAAAGTAGTTACATCATTAGCATCACCAGAAATAATACCACCGTTGGGTGCATCAGCAATACTTCTCATTTTAGTCGTACCGTTTGGACGTACTAAGAATAATAGTTTAGAGCTGGCAGCACTGCCTTCGACAATAGCTTTGGTTAATGCTTCTAGAGATTTTAAATCACCTACAATTTCTTCACAGAAAGAACGTCCGTAGTTGTTACCGTCCACCGCAATGAAACGTAACGCCATCCAAGGAAGCTTGTCTTCAGTGTACAAACCTTTAGTGCTAGGGATAATAATATCATGCACTTCTTGGTGTACTTCAAACTTCTTACCCACACGCTTAACGCAAGTGTAGATGTCACATTCTTTCTTATTAGTATCTACTTGGTACTCAGGGTTCTCCATCAAAGCCTCTAGGACTTCTTTAGGTAACGCGTCATACGCTATAGATTCTTTAACTATAATTTTTAGGATGTTGCCCATCGTGTCACGTTGTATGACATAACGGTCTAATCGAAATACTTTCATCCCGCTTTTTGGTGGCATATGTACTAAGACATTACCGCTAACGATAAGCTGTTTTAGTGCTTCAAAAGTAGGAACACGTATCGCTTTTGATTCTACTTCTTGTGTCGCGCTTCGTTCTATACGAGCAAGTGCTTCCTCTGCTTTACCTCGTGCGTCCCCACCTAGTTCCGTAAGATCAAAATCATCGATAGTTAATCGGAAGAAAGATTGGTTAGGGGGTAGCAGTGTCATTAGCAGTTTAGAGGCTAGGTTGTTAACACCCCTAGCACCTACTGATTGGTAAGGGGTTACATACTGAGTGCTCCCTGTATGTCCTTCAGGAGGCATTAGTGTCGGTATAGTTAACTCAGCACAATTACGTGCTCTTGATAAGAACGAATCACGATCTGATGCCATTTGTTCATACGTCTTGGCTATAGATGAATCGTGCATTGTTAATTCCTATTAATATTTAATTTTAGTTTGTTTTGGCTTTTTAGAGGTAGTGTTCGTATTTGGTGTTGAAGAGGTAGGTTCCATTCTTTCTTTAACCCTATCATATTCCGCATAGCCTTTTTTACCTAGAAAGCTTGTTTCAGCCATTCTCCTGCGTATTGTTGGGCTGGTCGCCAAACCAGCGGGTCTACACATTTTTACTACCTATGCTCAAACCAGACCCTGCTGCTGATCCTGCAACCTGTGTACCTGAAGACCCTCTACCAAGAACACCTCTAGCTCCTCTCTTTTTCTTTTTCAGGGCGGTGGCGTTACTATCTACTGCGTCTTCTAATTCTGATGGAGCTCTCTCTGGTGGTGGTGGTGCTGCTACCGTTGGTGCTGGGGCTGCTGCTTTTGGTGATGACATACACATAATTTAAATCTCTTCTGGTTGATCGTCCTCGTATAGAAACTCCATACGTTTTATGACGGTTTGTTGTCCTTGTAAAAAAGCTATATCACTTTCTGATACACCTCTTCGGTTTGGTAAAGTATCTGGGAATAAACCCTTAAGATACTTAATTAATTCTATAGTTATAAAGGGTTTTTTATTCATTTGTGGTTCTCCTATGGGGCATGACCTTTCAGCCCAGTAGTGGCGGGAGGTGTAGCCAGACGTTAGCAATGATGTGGAGGCACGTTAATACCTCCAACACCATCATCATGTTTTTATATTTCGCAGGAACCCGCGCTGCAAGCCAGCTCTTGCGTTCCCGTTGTTGTGTCTTCTTTTTCATATTCTCCAAGCCTGTCCCATTCGATCTCACTGGGAGTCTCACGTTTAAGTTCGTCATACTTTTCTTTAGTGACAGCCTCATAAGGAGCTTGAGCATACACATGGTCAGTACGAGGTAGGAAACTAATACCTGAACAAGCGTCTAGCCTATCCCATAGCCACTGCCCTGCTGCTAAGAACTCATCATCAGAATAGTAAATGGTTACACTAGGTTTATGTTCACACCAGTAGTCTTGGTAAATTTCCCACAAGTCTAGCTGCTGCTTTACATTTAGTTCTTCTACACACGTAGCACCTTTAGGAGCTTTGACGGGGAACTCAAATACATAGTTCTCTCCGTTCATTACGTCCTTCTCCCACGACACCCCTGAGTCTTTTAGGAATGCAGAGATAGGGTCTTTACCATCGCTACGTACTCGTCTTATATAATAAGGAGAGAACCGAGCATGAATACCACTAGCACTGTCTACTAACTGAGACACTGTACCTGACGGCTTCACACACGTAATAGCTGTCGATTGGTTGATGCCTAACTCAGCAGCGAATGCCTTGTTTGTTTGCACTGCCACCTTCTTCAACTTCTCTAGTGTTTCCTTCAGTGTTACTAAGCTGCCTTTACCTGACAACAGTTTGTGATCCATGATGCCTGTCATACTCACGCCTAGCAGACACTCTTCTTCTGTGTTGTTCTTCCACACAGAGCGTACATACCTGAAGTCTGTTAGCGATGATTGCAGTGTACCTAATATACTAGCAAGTCTTGTTTTACGTTCTAGCGACTCATACGTATCGTCTGACCTTACTACAATCTCCGATAGGTTACACACCTGTGCCGAACGTAGGATGATCTCACTACAGGGGTTAGTCCCAAAGTCATACCCTACATCTCTTCGTCCGTTCCTTTCTGCCTGTTTCTTTGCAGCAGTACGAGAGAAGATACCACGTTCACCAGCCTTAGATTTATAAAGTGATACCCACTCTTCTAAGAATGTTTCGTAGTCTGGTTTCTCGTTATAGACGGCACTGTTGTTTGCCAAGGCGCGTTGACCTTGTGTGTCCCACCAATTCCCAGACTTCGCATGACGCATACGGTCATCAGACAAGTTAGATAGAGAGATGAGAGCAGACCTACGCACACCACCAACAACAACGATTTCAGCAACCTTACAAACAATGTCATGGCACTCTAGGCTGGTAAGCTTTCTACCAGCAGCACCTCTGAAGGTGGCAACAGTAAACTCGAAGAGCCGAACCAAAGGATCAGCACCACTGCTCCTACCGCCAAAAGTTTTAAGACGTTCACCTTTTTCCCTGAGTTTTGATATATCCCAAGTAGGAACTTGACCTGAATATAATAAACTAACAAGTTCGCGGAAAGCTTTAGCCCAACCAATCTTACTGTCTGCCACATGGATTGTAGTTTCTGTTTCATAAAAGTCCTCACTTATTGTTGGAAGTTTAGCAACAGACTGACGCTCCACGGAGAAGCCTACACCTGTGCCACACATTAGTACATAGAGTATCTCATCGAATACTCTGGGGTTATCTACGGCAACGTAGCTACAGTTAAAGCCAGCCATGTTGTCACGCTTTAGTGCCTCACCCGCTGTCATTAGACAACGCATGGATGGCATCACTTCTAAGTTATAGATAGCATGGTAAAGCTCGTTAGCTAAGGTAGCGTCAAGCTGCCCCCGCTCAACCCAAAAGTTAATGTACCTCTTTACTGTTTCTTCCCAAGTCTCTCTACGCCCATCTTCTTCCCGCCATCTAGCGTAACGGGATTTGTGTATGTATTGTTGATATGAATCCATTATCGGTCATCTCCTGAGCCTTTGAGCGTGTCGTTAATCTTACGCTTGTATAGTTTGTTTAAATTATTAAATGCAATGTCACTCAGGTTCAGCCCCGCCTCATCTGTCAGCATGGCTAGATACCAGAACACATCTCCTAGTTCTGATGCTAGTTGTTCTTTAAAGTTAGCTGGCTCTCCGTCCCTAATCTTTTTCTTAACCTTCCCTGCTACTTCACCAGCCTCGCTTGCTAGACCCATAGTTAGGTACACTAGCGATGAGTCTTTAGGGAAGACGGCTGTGGCAGCACACTTACTTTGATACCAATCAAACCCTTCAAACATTCCTGTAATTTGTTCATAACTTGCTCCACCTAAATCGTTACTCATCCCCAGTTCTCCCCTTCAGTTTCTTCCATTAATTGAATCATTTTGTTTAAGTACCAGACTGCTTTCTTGGCATCCTCTATAGGCTTACCTTTGTTCCACATCCTAGCACCAGTATATTTTATGACGTTACCTTGGCAGTATGAGATAGCATCAAATTTGCCTAACACATCTACAATGTAATCTATCGTCTCTATCTCACCAGCATTGTAGTGCGGTGGGTTATTTATTTGATCTACCTTTTCCATAGCTTTACCTTCTTTGTTTTAAAATTGTATTCCCCGTCACGTAGTATCCGTGCGAGCCTTGCGTTCTCGATGGCTATCTCTTCGCCTAAACCTTTATCTGCAAAAGCATCAACAACTGTCTGCCATGTTGCACCATTCTCTTGGAGCAGCTTATCTGCTGTCTTCGCTCCAACAGTAGGGCAACCTTTGTAGTTGTCTGTCGAGTCACCAACTAGTGTTTGATATAAGAACCAGTAGTCAGCTTCCTCTTCATCTACCTCCGTAACCTTACCGTCTAGCAAGTGGTAAGCAGGAATAGTTAACAAGTCTTTATCTGCTGACCAGATCACTGTGTTCTTATCCGCACTGCCTAGTATTCCTAATAGGTCATCAGCCTCTAGCCTGTCCTCAACTTTGCCATTGAATTTATCGCCTAGATATTTTTTAGCAAAATTTAGAAGCATGGGTCTGCGTGTACCTTTACGATTAGCCTTGTAGTAAGGGGCTACCTCTTTGCGGTACAAGTTGTCACCAGACAAACAAGTTATAATCTTATCGCACCCTGACTGCTCTTTAATCTCGTTCATAAACACAGACATATTTTGTATGACATCTTGTTCAAAGGCGTGCATTGTCCATAGACCGTCACCCCAATCAATAGGGGTCTCCGCAACAACTGCTGCTTTGTACGCAACAATGTCTCCATCTACTAATAATGTTCTATTCTTCATCCTCATCCTCCAATGCTTCAAACAATCTATCCATGTCTTCTCGCTGCATTTGTAAACCCTGTTTCGCTAAAACTATCTGTAGGATTATTTCACCTATCCACTTGACTCCAAGAGCCACGCTAACAAACAGGAAGCTGAATACGAGAATCATATTAAGTGTTGTTCCTTCCATGCTTACTTCCTATGTTTAACAAGTGTGAGTTTACGGGTGCAGGGATCAAACTTAATAAACTGCACTCCAAGTTTCTTTTGTGTTGGTGTTCGACTAGGTAGGTTTGTATTTTTACCTTCCATCTTGACATCAAATAGGTAGACCTCACCGTCCTTAATACCAATAACATCCACTGCTCCTGTAGAACCAGCGTTATAGAATACTTCAAAGCCTTCATCCCATAACCAAGTGATTGCATACAGTTCTGCCACATCTCCTAAACGACTCGGACTAGTGAGTCTCTGCCCAACTTCTGCCGACATCGAACTCTGAGTCGAGAGGACATTTGAATCCATACTTTTCTTCGGTCTTTTTAATAGCCTTTTTAGTGATTTCACCTATGTCATCCTCCAAGCCTTCCTTAACAATGATTTGCACTTCATCGTGTACAAACGCCACTATCGCAACTTCTTCTGTAGTGTAGCCTTTAGCACGTATCATCTGCTCTATTGTTCTGTACCAATACTTACAGACAATAGCTCCAGCAGACTGAAGCAGTGTGTTTAATGCTGCATGGGGATGACGTATAGGTATGAGCCTACCATCTAAACCTTTAATAAACTTCTCACCATGCTGTGTTTCTAGTCGTAACTTAATCGCTTCCGTTAACTTCTTGAGAGCTGGTGTCTTAGCTAGGAATCGTTTCTTAATCTGTCCGCCTTCCTTTGCTCCCTTACCAATGATCTCTCCAATCTTCTCATTCCCTGCTCCGTACAAGAAACCATAGATGAATGTCTTAGCTTGTGGGCGTGTAGCCAGTCCTGCTGCATTCTGGTTTGCTGTATGAATATCACCCTCTAATATTTCTTTACCGTACTTGCCACCGTCATACCGTGACATATAATGTGCAAGACACCGCAGCTCTAAACCACTAGCGTCTGCCCCCAGCAAGGAGTAACCCTTCGGGGCATAAAATAGTTTGCGACATTCCTCCCCAAAGGCGGCTGTTCCGCTTGGTACTTGAGCGACATTAGGATCACTATGTGTACACCTAGAAGTAACAGCACCCATATGATTAACACGCCCATGTATTCGTCCTTTCCTTTCAAGCTTGAGCCACGCTTGTTTACCATTGCCTAATTGTCCTAGTCGTTTGTTTAACATTAAGAACTCTGTCAACAACCTAGCTTCTGGCATATCAATTCCTGCTAGAATTTTTTCATCAACTTTTGGCTCTCCTGATGGAGTGTGTTCTTTTGGTGTCCAACCCTTTTTCATAAGCCTATCGGCAATCTGCTGTCGTGATGCAGGATTAAAAGGTATCGTCTTTGTTTTTGTTTTTAGCTCAACTATAGTTGGTTCTAAGGTGTTAACTAATTCTGTTTCAATCTCTAGCTTTCTAGCTGAGAGCTTCGTGTATAACTTTTGTGCCGCTTCCACATCAAACGGGAAGCCTATGTTTTGTTGCTGTAGTAACAACCTAGCCATATCGTGTTCTAGTTGCATAGGCTCTGTTGGATAACGTTTACGTTGTATCAATTCATACAGCTTTACATTCAGTGCTACATCCTGAGCGCAATACTCTAGCATCTCAGGGGTGAACTCAGACCAAGCATCTTCCTGCTCACCATAAGCACCCTTGTTGTAGTTGAGGCGTTGTCCCCAAGCCTTAAGAGAATGTGAACCTATTGATCTGTTGTCCACTGTCCTCTTCAAAATGTCTTTTTCTTTTAAGTTGGGATATATTAATCGAGAAGCCACTAGCGTATCAAACGCCTCACCTTTATAATCAAAGTCATATAACTTTTTTAATACTGGTAAGTCATAGCCTATGATGTTGTGACCACCTATCTCTGGTGACTCTCTTAATAATGCAACACCTTCCTTTAACGTGTCTCCAAAAAACTTAAACTGAACACCTGTCTTTGTACACTGTGTAACTATACAATGTACCTTTGTTACTTCATCAAGTAACCCGTCTGTTTCTATATCAAATATTAACATATATCCTCTCGCTGGAGTGATTAAAATGGTACATCAAATTCCTCTGACATACGCCCTGTTTGGTTATTAAAGTGGAGCTGTCCTGCTACACCTGTATCACCAGACCATCTGTTCTTTAGAATACGAACAGTAGTCGTGTTGCTTGTCTCAGCGTCCTGCTGATTTCTTTCTAAGCCAATTACAATATCTGATAGTTGAGCAATAGCCGCTGACCCTCTTAGTTGCGATAGGGATGTCATAATCCCTTCTTCGTGACCTTTGTCACCACTTGGTCTGCGTAAATGCGATACAACAATCAAACCTATACCTAACTCTTCAGTTAGTGATCGTAAGTTTGTCATCATGTTATCGATGATACGTCTCTCATCACCGCCTTCAATACCTGATACAACAATACTAATGTGATCCAGTATAATGTACTGGCAACCACACCCTCTTGCTAGGTATCTAATCTTAGCCAGTAGGTTATCGCTCTCAGTCGATCCCCAATGGTCATACATAAACACACGACCTGTTCCTAGAGTCGCATCAAACGCCTCTCTAAGCTCCTCTGTTGGGACTTCTTCAAGATGCACGGGTTTGTTAAGGTGTAAGGACATCAGTCCCTGTGCTGTACGTTTGCTAGATTCTTCGAGTGCTACATATCCTATCGTAGCTCCTTCGTTTAGAAGGTGGTAAGCAAACTCTCTTGTGAGTTGTGACTTACCTAAACCTGAACCAGCCGTTACAGTTACAATCTCACCTAAACGACAACCGCCTATCTTGCTGTTAAGCCCCTCGTAAGGGTAAGGTACGGTGTGTACTTCTTTCTCAGTGCTGACCTCTTCCCATAAGTCTTCACCGTTGATGATGCCATCGGGGGCAAACTCTCTTGCTCCCCAAAACGCATCGATTAATTCAGGCTGTTTGCCTTCCTGAATCATTTCATTCGCATCCTTAAGTGGTAGCCTAGCAATCTTAGCTTTGCGTGGTGATAGTAGTGCAGCACATTCTTGAGCTGCTGCTTGTCCCACCTCGTCCATGTCAAACATAAAGACTACTGATTCAAACTTCTCTAACCACTCGATAGATTTTTTAATATCTCTCTTGGCTCCTGCTGCGCCTGTCTTGACAGATACTACTGCCCATTTATGATCAAAGGCTTGCGACACAGACATAGCATCGATCTCGCCTTCCGTAATTACACAAGTACGTCCTCCATCTCGCCATAAGCTTTGACCAAAGAGACCAGCTTCTTTCAGATCACCCACGACAGCAAATGTTTTATCAGGATAACGAAGCTTCTGCGCTACAGTCTTACCATTCCTATCTTTATAGTTGGCAACCTGTACTCCGTCACCTGTCTGGTAATCCCAAAAGCGTGTAGTCTTTTCAGTTAAACATCTTTTAACTAATGGTTTATATTCACCTGTCTTGAAGTTAACTTCTCTAACTACATTATCCACTATTCTCTCCTGTTCATCTGCTTGTCCGTAGTGCTTACAACTAAAACAAAAGGTGTGACCATCAGAGTACAAACTATTTGCATCCGATGAGCCACACTTCTTGCATGGAGTGTGCATTATAAATTCACTCTCCGTTGATCCATCCATCTGGTATGATTTCCTCTGCCCATATAAAATTGTGTTTGTCAGCCCATTCACCGCAAGTCATCTTCGTTCCATCCTTGCGTTTCTTTGCACCTTGCACTGGACTGTTCGCTCGTTGAAATAAGAATCTAATGTCTAACTCTGGGTGTTGCTCTTTCATGTTACGCATCTTGCGCTGTGCGTCCTGCCGAAAGTATCCCTTCACCTCGATGTACGTTTCACCAATCTTAAGATCAGGTGTGTAGTTCCTAGTCACCGTGTAGGGTAGCTTACAAGGTTCATACTCATAAGCTACTCCACGGTTTTTGAGGTTGAGTTGCACTCGTTCTTCTAGGGTCGATCTAGAAGTCAGCGGCATCTGCAAACTCCTCTGTTACTTCAGAGTCGTTAGACGCTGTGTTGCTAGGAGGGGGTGCAACATAGCCGTCTTCCTCATCAAAGACACTAGTCGCAGAGTTACCATACTCAACTAGGTCTATTACTTGTACTGCCTTTAGTCTTAAGGATACGCCCACCTTCTTGGTTGACTGCATGATGTAAGGAAACGGTTCAAACGCTACCTTAACTCGTGAGCCATTACCAATTAACATATCTTTTGGCAGTGGTTGTTTCTTTGCATCTAGTACAGCAGGAGCTTGTTCATAATAGCTTCCGTCTTTACGCTGTACCTTTGCTTTTAGT